>ENA-OQNN01000119-OQNN01000119.1-human-gut-metagenome-genome-assembly--contig:-NODE-119-length-95709-cov-5.652581_pt1 | contig 95709 bp, 104 predicted proteins | sample MGYA00242624_ERZ504870 | MGnify/ENA primary metagenome ERZ504870 (study PRJEB26092, sample SAMD00036379) | human gut metagenome | host: Homo sapiens | study: EMG produced TPA metagenomics assembly of... | reverse complement strand
AAAAACATCGTAGAAATACGGTGTTTTTTGTTACCCCAAACCCTACAATTTTATACATAACCACAGGTTAGTACAAATACCTTGTGTGATTTTTTGAAAGGCATAAAAAGGCAAATTTGCCCGATTTACGCCCCGAAAAATGACAGAAACAAGGCTTTAAGTATCTTTCCTGTGGTTTTTTTATTTTCAGACAGAAAGGTGGATTGATATGCCGAGAATGAGTAAGAAACGGAAACAAAAGTGGGCATTGTTTCTGAACGAAAGAAATCGCATTACCTACAACGGACTTTGCAGAAAATGCAGTAATGAATGTAAGCAGAGTTTCCGCTGTATCGTGGTGCATTGCCCTAAATATTTATCAAAAAGGAGAACAAAGAATAATGATGAAAATGGAAAATGAAATGAATGTAAATGTACCTCTTGAGGTTATCAAGGCAAGCGAAATTGAACCGAAAGAAGTGAAATGGCTGTGGTATCCGTATATTCCATTCGGTAAGGTTACGCTGTTGCAGGGCGATCCTGGCGATGGAAAAAGCAAGTTGATGCTTTCCATTGCCGCCCTGCTCTCTAAGGGAGAAGCCCTCCCATTTACCGATGAAGAAACAGAACCTATGACTATCATCTATCAGACAACGGAAGATGATGCAGACGATACGGTAGTACCCCGTTTTAATTCTGCCGGTGGGAACGGAGAAAACCTTATCTTCATCAAGGAAGATGAAAAATCTTTGTCCTTTGGGGATAACCGCATTGCTGAAGCAATCGAAAAGTATCACGCAAAACTCTTAATTCTTGATCCGATGAGTTCCTATATCGGAGAAAACTGTTCAATGAACAATGCCAACGAAACAAGAGCAGAGTTTAATCACTTGATTGCAGTTGCAAAAAATACAGGCTGTGCCATCGTGATTATCGCTCATATGAACAAGATGAGAGATACCAACCCTCTTTATCGTACCAACGGTTCGATTGATATTGCGGGTGCTGCAAGAAGTATTTTTGCAATCACACGCACACCGAACAAAGAAGCACCGGCGGAAAGATATATGGTTCAAGTGAAATCCAACCTTGCCCCGACAGGCTCTGCAATTCTCTTTGAGGTTGCAGAAAAGGGAGTGGACTTTATTTCTGAAATGGAAATGACAGCAGAAGAAGCGTTCCAGTCCCTTGCCCCTAAAATGGGCAGACCGAACGAAAAGGAAACCAAGGCGAAAGAATTTCTTTTGGAAATGCTGAAAGACGGAGAAATGCTTTCTTCGGATTGCGAAGAAAGACTTGAAGCCGCAGGGTTCAAGAAATCGACCATCAAAAAGGCAAAGAAGAAAGCAGAAGTTATCTCCCAAAAGAAAGGCTTTCTGTGGTACTGGTCTTTGCCGATGGGCGATATACCGAGAGAATAAAAGCAGGCTGTCTGATGGGAGGACAGTCTGTTTTTATGATTGAGGTATCAAAAGGAGGTCAAGGGGGAACTCCCTTGCCCACGACATCTTTGCAGACGAAGTCTGAAAGTGTCATAGTGGGTTACACACATTCAAAGAATGTTGTGTAATGGCTTCGCCCCTGCCGAGAAAGGAGAGCAAAATGGCAAAGCTGTCCCATACGGCTGTACTGGGAGCGGATGCAGGCGGCAATGTCACCCGTATCGACAACGCACTGGAAAAGATCACGGAGCACTTGGCCAACGCCCGGTCGCAGCTTGCCCATACCACCGAGCAGCTTGAAAATGCCCGCACAGAGATGACCGCACCCTTTCCGAAGGAGGCAGAACTGGCCGAAAAGACGCGGCGGCTGAACGAGCTGAATGTGCTGCTGAATCTTAACGAGCAGGATCGCCCCGTCATGGCGGATGAGCCGGACGAAGGCGACCGGATCCGACCAAAAAACGCAGAACGGGAGCGATAATTTGCACCTTTGCGCAACCTCAAAAAGCAAGCCTGCGGAGCGAGTTCCGCAGGCTTTGCTCTTGCTTCGATTTGTTTTGAGGGGATCACTTCAGGCAGTGACGGAGACCGCTGAGAACACGTACCCGCCCCGGACCGTGCGGATATAGGTCTGGCTGCCGCCCATCTTCCGACGGAGATTGGAGACGGTATTCGCCACGACCTTCAGGGTGTCCGCGCTGTCCCGGCCCCACACGGCGGAAAACAGGTCCTCCTTGGAAAGCGTGACTCCCGGATTGCTGGCGAGAAGCAGCAGCATATTGAACTCGATCCGGGTCAGCGCCAGCGCGGTTCCGTTTTGAAACGCCTGCTGGGATCGTCCGTCAATGGTTAGTTCCGGGAAGGTAAGCGTGTGCCGGGAACTGAGGGAGACCCGCTCTGCGGCGATGTCCTCCCGCCGCAGAAGGGCCAGGATCTTTTCCTCCAGATCCCCCTCGGCCCCGTTTGCTTGAATGATGATCATAGTGTGTCTGTGTGTTACTCCGCGTCCAGTTCGTGGAGCAAGTTGACCATCTCGATAGCGCTGACTGCACAATCGTAGCCCTTGTTGCCTGCCTTGGTGCCGGCCCGTTCGATGGCCTGCTCGATATTCTCCGTGGTCAATACTCCAAAGAGAACGGGTACGCCGCTTTCCAGAGACACGGCGGCGATCCCCTTGGAGACCTCGTTGCAGACGTAGTCATAATGGCTGGTGGAACCGCGGATCACCGCGCCGAGGCAGATGACGGCGTCATACCTGCCGCTCTTTGCCATCTTGGACGCCACCAGCGGGATCTCAAAGGCTCCGGGAACCCACGCCACATGAACGTCATCCTCCCGAACCTCGTGGCGCAGCAGGCCGTCCAGCGCACCGCTGAGGAGCTTGGAGGTAATGAATTCGTTGAACCGGGCGGCTACGATGCCCACCTTGATGCTTTTGGAGACCAGCTTTCCCTCGAAGGTTTTCATAACTAAGTACCTCTTTCTTTGTTAATATTCCAAAATGTGTCCCATTCGTGCCTGCTTGGTTTTCAGGTAGAACAAATCATGTGCCGTTGCCGCCATCTGGATCGGAACCCGTTCGGAGATTTCCAGGCCGAACTCGGAGAGCTGATACACCTTGTCCGGATTGTTGGTCAACAGGCGCAGGCTCTTGACGCCAAGCTCCCGCAGGATCTGCGCGCCGAGGAAATACTCCCGCTCGTCTCCGTGGAAGCCCAGAGCCAGATTGGCCTCCAGCGTGTCCATGCCCTGCTCCTGCAATTCATAGGCCCGCAGCTTGTTGATGAGGCCGATGCCCCGGCCCTCCTGCCGCATATAGAGCAGGATGCCCCGGCCCTCGTTTTCAATCTGGGTCATGGCGGCGGCCAGCTGCTGTCCGCAGTCACAGCGGAGAGAGCCGAAGGTGTCTCCGGTCAGACATTCGGAGTGGACGCGGCAGAGGATGTCCTTCCCGTCACCGATGTCGCCCTTCACCAGCGCGACATGGTGCTCACCATTCAGACGGCTCACAAAGCCGTAGGCTTTGAAATCGCCGTATTTCGTGGGCATATTCACCGCCGTGACCTGATCCACCAGCTTTTCGTGGCACTTGCGGTACGCCTGCAAGTCCCGGATGGTGATGAACTTGATACCGAACCGCTCCGCCAGCGTCATCAGCTCAGCAGTGCGCATCATGGTGCCGTCCTCCCGCATGATCTCGCAGCACAGGCCACATTCCTTCAGTCCCGCCAGACGGCACAGGTCAACGGTGGCCTCCGTATGACCCTCCCGCTCCAGCACGCCGTTTTTCTTCGACAGAAGCGGGAACATATGGCCCGGTCGGCGGAAATCCTCCGCCCTCGCGCCCTCCTCCACGCAGGCCATCGCCGTCACGGAGCGCTCGGCGGCGGAGATGCCCGTGGAGGTGGATATGTGGTCGATGGACACCGTGAAGGCCGTTTCGTGGTTGTCGGTGTTGTTCTGCACCATCTGGGGGAATTGCAGCTTGCGGACAAAGGCCTCCGACATGGGCATACAGATCAGGCCCTTGCCGTGGGTGGCCATGAAGTTGATGTTCTCCGTGGTGGCAAACTCGGCGGCGCAGATGAAATCGCCCTCGTTTTCACGGTCAGGGTCGTCTGTGACCAGAATGATCTTCCCCTGTCTCAGATCTTCCAGTGCCTCGGGAATGGTATTGAAATTCATAGTAAAAACTCCTTGTTAAAAGCCGCAGCGCAGCAGCATTTCTTTTGTGAGGGTGCTTTCGTTCGTTGTGGTAAGCGGTTTCGGTTCTTCCGGACGCAGCAGCTTTTCAATGTACTTGCCCACCACGTCGGTCTCCAGATTCACAGGGTCGCCTCGGCGGCGCTGGTTTAGATTGGTCTGGGCCACCGTATGAGGGATGGTGGACACGGAAAAGCCCTCGCCGTCCACGGCGGCCACTGTCAGGCTGATGCCGTCGATGGTGATGGAGCCTTTTTCCACCACATAGCGCAATATCTCCGGCCCCGCGAGGACGGTGTACCAGACGGCGGTATCGTCTTTTCGGATGTTGGCAATGTGTCCCACGCCGTCCACATGGCCCGCCACGATATGCCCGCCGAAACGGCCGTTGGCAGGCATGGCCCGCTCCAGATTGACCACGCTCCCCGCCGTGAGTCCCGCAAGGGACGAGCGGTTCAGCGTCTCGTGCATCACGTCCGCCGAAAAGCCATCGGGAAAAAGCCGGGTCACTGTCAGGCAGATGCCGTTCACAGCGATGCTGTCTCCGATCCGGGTCTCCTCTAAAACAGTTTTCGCATGGATCGTCAGGACGGCGGAGTGCTGCCCGCGCTTGATGTTCTTGATCGCTCCGACTTCTTCTACGATTCCTGTGAACACGGATATTCCACCTCGCTTTCTATCAGAAGATCCTCGCCCAGCCGTTCCAAACGGCTGTTTTTCAATCGGAAGGCATTGGTCGGAGCGGGGACGCCCACGCCCTCCACGGGGGTTTTCGCATCCCTTCCGCCGAATAGCTTTGGGGCGATATACGCCTGCACCTGCTGCACGATGCCGCATTCCAGTGCGGCCCAGTTCAGCGTTCCGCCGCCCTCCAGCAGGATGCTGTCGATCTGTTCCTGCCCCAGCCGCTCCATGAGCTGCCGGAGATCCACATGGCCGTTTTCCTCATTCAGGCAGAGCACCTGGCACCCGGCCATCCGGTAAACCGCCTGTCTTTCTGGGTCGGTGCAGCAGGTGGCGAGGATGGTCGGGATCTGGTCTGCGGTAGTGACCACCTGCGCCTGCGGCGGCGTCCGCAGATGGGTGTCGCAGATGATGCGAACGGGGTTTCGCCCGTTCTCCATACGGCAGGTCAGGAGGGGATCATCCGCCAAAACGGTACCCACGCCTACCATGATGCCCCGGAACCGGTGGCGCTGCTGCTGGACATGGCGCCGGGCCGTTTCACCTGTGACCCATTTGGATGCACCCGTATAGGCCGCGATCTTGCCATCCATCGTCATGGCGTATTTCATGGAAACGAAGGGCCGCCCGGTGGTGATGTAGTGGAAGAAGATCTTGTTCAGTGCGTCACATTCCTGGCGCAGAACGTTTTTCGTCACCTCCACGCCGTGAGACCGCAGGATCGCCACGCCCTTTCCCGCCACCAGCGGATTTGGGTCGGCGGAGCCGATCACCACCCGGCGGATGCCGGATGCCAGGATCGCATCCACGCAGGGCGGCTGCTTTCCGTGGTGGCAGCAAGGCTCCAGCGTCACATACATGGTGGCTCCGGCGGGGTCGGCGGTGCAGGATGCCAGCGCGTTCCGCTCCGCGTGGGGTTCACCGTACCGCTCATGCCAGCCCTGTCCGATAACTGCGCCGTCCTTTACGATCACGGCGCCCACCATGGGATTGGGCGCCGTCCAACCCCGGCCCTGTTCCGCCAGCGCCAAGGCCAGACGCATATATTCTGCATCGCTCATACCGTTACCTCCAAAAGAAAAAGCCCTGAACGAATCGTTCAGGGCAAGGTAGAAAGACACAAGTATCCTTGTGTAAAAGCAAAGCTCCGGAATGTAAACACATCCCAGAGCAACTTCCATAGACGCAAAGCAGTCCCCCTGCGTTGTCATCTTCTTTCATCCAGACTATACTGTCGGCTTCGGAGTTTCACCGAATCATGCCTTGCGGCTCGTGGGCTGTACCACCGGTAGGGAATCACACCCTGCCCTGAAGACTTTCTATTCAATTACGATGGAAGTATAGCACGGCGACAGGTGGATTGCAAGACCATTTTGCAAACCGGGACAAAACCGGGACGGTCAGACTTTCTGGGCGGGAGGTTCTCATGGTGGGATGGCTGGTATACCTTGGCAAACGGGAATTTCCCGTTGACCCACGCCGTGACCCACGAACAGAAAAACCGGGGCGGAAACAGTGGAACAGAGCGTATCTACGGGTATGGAAATCCCGCGGCAAACCCGCTTAACACCACTGAAAGCCCACGGAAGGCGTCCCTATCGAATCTTAGAAGAAATCGGCACAATGTCTACCAGGCAGTTACGAGAACGGAAATGCTTAAAATACTTGGTTTCCGTTTCCTTGCCCTCGCAGATGATATAAATGATAGGTCTACGCTTACGGCGACTGGCTTTATTGGGGTCGTATTCCTTTCTCATTCCTGCCATAAGCCGTCACCTCCGATAAACGGAATCGCACCAAAGCGTCCTTGCAAATACCCCTTGCGGATGTTCTCACCCTTTCTCGGAGAGAAGGACGCCAGCGAATACAACTCAGTCGCACAGGACTTCTCATCCTTTTCCGCAAACCATATCTGATCTCTGCGGAAGAAGGTAAGATCAAGCAGCATAGCATCATGCGTCGTAAACAGAAGCTGTGCTCCCTCAGTGTTGATCGTATTGTCCTGAACCATCTCGATCAGCCGCTTTGTCAGGAGCGGATGCAGACTGTCCTCGATCTCGTCAACGACAAGCAGTGCGCCGTTCTCCAGCGCTTGCAGCCAGCCGCCGATACGGGAGAAAAATCGTTGTGTTCCGGACGACTCCTGATCCATAAGGAGCTGAAAGTGTTTCACACTGCCATCCGCACCGATGACTCGGTGCGTGGTTGTAATGACCGGGGCCTTGCCGGAGATGTTCTTGACAGTCACATCGGAAATACCGAGGTCTGCAAGCAACAGTTCCTTCAGGATACGAGCCTTCTTCTCATCGCCGCTGACGATCTGCGCGACCGTTTCCGAAGTAGCCGGTGCTTCCTCCATCAAGAATGTCAGCTTTTCCAAGAACCACTTGTAGGCGTTTTCCGTTTGCGGCAAGTTCCAGTCATTTGAGGAAACAAGATACAGCTTATTATCCGGCGTGCGGTTACTGAGTGTGATTTGCTCATTAACATTCTCACGGAATTCGTATGCGCCGTTTTCTCTTGAGAAAATCAGTGCCTCGCGCCCGTTCGGCCAATGGTATAGATACTCCGTATAGATCTTCTTGGCATCAAAAGAAAAGCCGTAAGCATACCGAACACCTTGATAAATGAACACGACCTCAAAGGATGTAGGCACTGTGTTGTCACCAAACGGTTCCCATGGCAATTTTTGTCCCTTGGATATTTTGGCCGCTTCTCCGACGACCATATCCTTCATCGTCATCAGTGCGTGCAGCACATTACTCTTGCCGGCGGCATTCGCTCCGTAAATAGCAATAGCCGGTAAAAGTGCTCTCTTTTCGTCCGGGTGCAGCAGATAAGACTCCAAAGACTTATCCTTTGAAGCGGCAAAACTGATCACCGCGCTATCCTTGATAGACCGGTGGTTTTCAATCGAAAACTGTATAAGCATAAGCGGATACCTCCATCCACAGTATAGTTTCTCCATTCTTCGCCTATATTATAGCAGTTAAAATCGTCTGTGTCAATATTTATATCTTGTTTTTGCAGAAATAATGCAAAATCAGATGATAAAATTATTCAAGCGGCAGCGGATATAATTTAGCCATAGGAAAATTGATGGGAAAAATATCTGATAATGGATCGGCTCCTCTGCGCCCTTGCCATATACTATAAACGAGATTATCATAAGTTAATTTATCATATGAGGACACCACAACCGAATAACCCTGATCTGCATAGAGTATGCAGATCCCATACATAGCCGGACGGCTTTCACCGATGTGAAGCCTGTCCGGCTTATTCTATTTCAAGGAGTTGATGAACCGATGGGCTATGTTACAAGAGAGATGATCGACCGGGCAAAGAAAATGGACTTGCTGACCTACCTCCAGACTTATGAGCCGCAGGAGCTGGTGCATTTCGGCGGCAACACTTACTGCACCCGTGAGCATGACAGCCTTAAAATCTCCAATGGAAAGTGGTGCTGGTTCTCACGCGGGATCGGCGGAAAAACAGCGCTGGATTACCTGATCAAGGTCAAAGAGCTCCCTTTTACCGAGGCGGTAGAGCGGATCGTGGGACGGGCGGCGGAAAGACCGTCCGTTTTTCATGCCCGCGCTCAGCCGGAGAAGCCGAAAACGCTGCTCTTGCCGCCCAAAAGTAACAGCAATACCCGCGTTATTGCCTATCTGAAAAGCCGCGGCATTGACGGCGGATTGATCGAGCAGTGTATCCGTTCCGGCCAGCTGTATGAAAGCCTCCCCTACCATAATGCCGTATTCGTCGGCATGGATAGGAACGGAACGCCGCGCTATGCGTGCCTGCGAGGCATCGGAACGGATTTTAAGGGCGAGGCGACCGGCAGCGACAAGAGATTTTCCTTTGCCCTCCCGGCTACGGGCGAAAGTCGGATGCTCTGCGTATTCGAGTCGGCCATCGACCTGTTATCCTATGCCACCATGGCGCAGGCTGGCGGGCTGTCGTGGCGGTCACAGCATCTGTTATCCTTGGCCGGAGTCTATAAGCCGCAAAAGGAAACACAGGAGCACCGTCTGCCGTTGGCGCTGACACAGTATCTGAAAGACCATGCGGAGATCAAAACCATTTGCCTGTGCCTGGATAATGACATGACCGGACGCAGCGCCACCGAGGCGATCCGACAGCAGTTGGCCGAGCGTTATAAAGTAGCAAGTGCCTTCCCCCGGCAAGGCAAGGATTATAACGATTGGCTTTGTATACGGATGGGATTGCAACTGGCGAAAGAAAATCCGATGACGGAAAGGAGCTTTGCACGATGAGCGAATACAGGGTCATCATTACCGAAACATTGAAACGGGCCGTTACGGTGGAAGCCGAAAGTCGCGAAGAAGCCGAAGAAGCGGTGCGCCGTCAGTATCAAAACAGCGAGCACATTCTTGTGGCCGAGGATTTTGACGGCGTGTCTTTTTCGGCGCAGTATCCCGAACAGCAGGTCGAATTACCCTATGGGAAAATGAAAGAGCTGTTTCGTAAAGCCGAGCGTGCCGGCACTCATGTATGCGGCTATATCACCTTTATGCAGGACTGTTTTACCGTACAATACAGCGAACGCTCCCGCACCTACGCCGTGTCCAGCGGCAATAAAGCGTTTCAGCCGAACATGGGTGGATATTCCGTCTATGGAAGCTGTCTGGACGGAACGGATCCCTGTGTCCGGCTGGAGCAGTATATGGCGGTCGAACGCGGTGGTGAAAAGGGCTGGAGCGTAGAGCGCTGTTATATGCTCCGTGAGGACTATGACCGTGTGATGGCGCTTCCGGAGCGCGGACGGGATCGGGAGCGATGATCGTTTGTCGGCAGGTCGGCTCCGACGCACGACCGCAGGGAGCGTGAGAATGTGCTATACCAGCAAGCAACGCCTTTTGGGGACAAAAGGCAGCTTGACAGGGGCATCCCCCTGTAACCCCTGCGCCGCCGAGCGCGGCAATATCGCTATATGGAGGAATGAACATGACCAAACGAAACATTGAGATCAAGGTGCGGCTAAGTCGCAAGGAAGCGGAAAATCTGAATAAACAGGTAAAAAAATGCCGTCTGTCCCGCGAAGCCTACCTTCGCCATCTGATCACCGGAGAGGTACCCCGTGAAGCACCGCCGCCGGAATACTTTGCCTTTATGCGTGAGATGCACTATGTGGGGCACAATCTTAACCAGATCGCACAGAAAGCCCATGTACTGAATGTGGTGGATGCAAAGCGCTATGACGAGGACAGCAAGCGACTGGACAAGCTCATCCGGGAGGTTACAGCGGCGGTCGTGCTTCCGGCAAAGCGGGAGTAATGCCATGGCTACCACATCCATCTGGGCGGTCAAGGGCTGGCTGGGCAAGGTGGTGCTGTATATCGAAAACCCGGACAAGACGGATAATCCGAAATTCTATCGGCAAGAGGAACTGACCGATGTGCAGACACAAAGCCTTTCGGATGTGATCGATTATGCTGTCCGTGCGGAGAAAACAACGGTCATACCGGACGATGAGAGTGCAATGGTGGTACGGCAATTTATCAGCGGCATCAACTGCCTGCCGTCCACGGCACGGGACGAGATGCTGGCAGTAAAAAAGCGTTTCGGCAAGGAGGACGGTGTAATCGCCTACCATGGGTATCAGTCCTTCGCGCCCGGCGAGGCCACGCCGGAGTTGGCGCATGAGATCGGCGTGAAGCTGGCGCAGCGGCTTTGGGGCGAACGGTATCAGGTACTGGTGGCGACCCATCTGGATAAGGAAAACCATCTGCACAATCATTTTGTGCTGAATACGGTATCCTTTGTGGACGGCATCAAATACCACCGCACCGAAAAAGATTATCATGATATGCGCACCGTGTCCGACACCCTTTGCCGGGAATATAACTTGTCGGTCATTCAACGGCCGCAAGCCGGGAAGTCAAAACACTATGGGGAATGGCGTGCAGAGCAGGAGCAGCGCCCCACCTGGCGCGGACTGATCCGCAGCGAGATCGATGAGCTGATCCGGCAGAGCGTCACCGAAAAGCAGTTTTACTATCTGCTTCGCCAAAAGGGCTATGAGGTGAAATTCGGCAAGGATATTTCGGTGCGCCCTCCCGGTAAGGAGCGCTTTGTCCGTCTGACCCGGAATTTCGGAGAGGCTTACACCGCCGAGGCCATCCGGCAGCGTATTTTGCAACAGCCCCTGCCGCAGCCGGAGCGGCAAATGACCGATAAACCAAGGCCAAAAACCTACCGCGTCCAAGGCAGCCGGCAAGCTGCGCGCAAGATCACCGGCTTTCGCGCACTGTATTTCTATTACTGCTACAAGCTCGGTATCTTCCCCAAAGGCCGTCCGCAAAACCGGGCGCGGCTCCATTTTCTGCTGCGGGAAGATCTGCTCAAACTGAATAACATCTCACAGGAAGTACGGCTGCTCGCACGGCATCAGATCGATACCGCCGAGCAGCTTGCTTTATACAAAAAGGAACAGGAGGTGAATATCCGAGAATTGTCCGCCAAACGCCGGGTACTGCAAAATGCGCTGCGCACAAAGGCAGTCCGGGACAGCCCCAAACAGGCCGACGCACATCGGGCGCAGATCCGGGAGTTGTCCGAAAGGCTCAAAGCGCTGCGCCGGGAGGTGCATCTGTGCGACGATATTGCCGGGCGCTCCGGCGTGATGGCGGAGAAACTGAAAGCTGTCCGGGAGGACGCACAAAAACAACGACAAAAGGAGGAACAACAGCATGAACACATCCGGCGACGCAGCTGAACAGGTCGTCCGACTGAGTTTGGAGGGCATGGAGGTTGCGGCAAAAATCACCGGCAGTGCGGCAAAGGAGGTGGCGGCGCTTCTGTACGCAGCACTGAAAAACCGGGACAAGAACAAAATCAAAGGACGCCAGCGGCTTACCTCCATGCTGCGCAGCGGCAAGGAGCTGACTATTTTCACCGTCAAAAACAAGGACATGGCCCGCTTTGTGGCCGATGCCAAGCGCTACGGCGTAGTCTACTGCGTTCTGCGGGAAGCAAAGGACAACCCACACGGCGTCAGTGAGATCATGGTACGCGCCGAAGATGCCGCCAAGATCAACCGCATTGTGGAGAACATCAAAATCGCCACGGTATCCGACCCCGAAGTCATCCGTGAAAACGCGGAAACAGGACGGGATAAGAATAAGGATGCCGCCGGGCAGACGGCTCCCGAACAGGAGCGCCCGCAAAAGAGTGAGGACGACCGGCTGCTGGATGAAATGATGGCAGCTCCTGCGCAGAAGCAGGAGGCTGCCCAAGAAAACCCCACGGCGGCTCGGACGGAGAAATCCCGTCCGTCCGAGCCTTCCTCAAAATCCAGAAAGAGATCCGCCGAGGGTACTGCTAAGGAAGATCGTCCATCTGTCCGCGAGGAGCTGAAGGAGATCCGCCGTGAGCAGCAGGAGACGGAGGGGCGCAAGCCGACCGAACGCAGCAGACCCGCCAAGAGTACACGACCGCAAAATGAACACCGACAGACTCCGCCGAAAAAGCGGGTCAGAAAAAGTAAGGAGAGATAAGCTATGGCAAACTTCGATGATCTTTTTACCGCCCCCACTGCCACGGAAACGCAGAGCGACCGTCCGCAGCTGACCAAGGAGGAATATGCCGCCAAGAAAAAGGCGGAACGCGACAGCCTGTATGCACTGGCGGATGAAATGGCACAGGAGGTCATGCGGGACGGAGAAGCCTTTCGGGGCTTTTTGGATGTGCAGGCACGATTTGACCGCTATTCGGCCACAAACGCGCTGCTGATCTATGCACAGAACGATGAGGCCACCCGCCTGCGGGACTTTGACGGCTGGAAAGAACGCGGCATCTATGTCCGCAAAAACGAAACAGGCATTTCCATTCTGGAAGCCGGGGACAGCTATGTGACCGAGGATGGCCGCACCGGCTACTACTATAATGTGAAAAAGGTCTTTGACATCAGCCAAACGGATGCCAAACGCCAGCGGCAGCCGCAGGTGCATTATGATGACCGCCTGCTGCTTTCTGCACTGATCGCCAAGCGCCCGGTGCCCATTGAAATGGCCGACAGCGTGCAAAACGGTGCAGTGTATGACTATGAGCGCAAAACCATCTTCGTCCAGCGCGGTATGGACGGGCAAGACCTGTTTCGCAGCGTATCGCTGGCACTGGCTCGTGCCGAGATGGCGCAGCAGGAAAACAGTACCCCGCAGGCTGACGCCTTCAAAAGCTACTGCGTTTCCTATATGCTGTGCCGCAAGTACGGTGTGGACACACAGGGGTATGATTTCAGCCGCTTGCCCGATGAGCTGAAAAATGCGGAGCCGCAGACCATTCGCGGTGAGTTGACCGACATTCGTGACACGCTGCAGACCATGACCGGCAAAATGGCGCGGACGCTGGAGCAAAGCCGCACGGCAGCGCAAAAGGAAACCGGAAAGGAGCGATGAGCCATGGAAAAACAGGATATGCGTGTATTGACCCTTGATCCGTATCAGCACGGCGTCGTGATCAATGCACTCAACAACCTGCGTAACGATTTGATCGAGGACAAACGCCCCACCGATATTGTCGATGAAGTTCTCATTAAAACCGTTGACGCACCGAGCAAATCCAAAAGAGTCAAGCAGAAAGATGAACGGTAAACAAAAATGGCTGTGGTATGCGACGGGGCTGATCCCTGCGGTGTGGCTGGGGCTGCTGATCGCCCCGGCTGCTTCCGGTGGCCTTCCCGAGATCCTTCGGCAATTTCCATCGGCAATGAATGAGCCGTTTCATATCGAGTGGTGCGAGGACAGCCTGAAAACTGTCCTCATTTTCATTGCCCTGTATGCCATGGTGATCGGGGTCTATCTTTCCACCCGCCGTCATTACCGGCGCGGCGAGGAACACGGCTCTGCCAAATGGGGCAATGCGGAAACCGTGAACCGAAAGTATCGGGCACGCCCGCCAAAGCCAAACAAGGTGTTCACGCAGCACATCCGTATGGGGCTAAACGGCCGCAAGCACAAGCGCAACCTGAATACCGTTATCATCGGCGGCAGCGGCGCGGGCAAGACCCGTTCGTATGCCAAGCCCTGCCTGTATGAGGCTTGCCTGTCACCGCAGGGTTCGTCCTTTGTCTGCCTTGACCCCAAAGGCGAGCTGCTTCGCGATTCCGGACGGCTGCTGGAGGAATCCGGATATGAGATCCGGGTGCTGGATCTGCTGCACATGGAGAAAAGTCACTGCTATAACCCATTCGTCTATCTGACCGATGACAACGAGGTGCAGATGCTGGTGACGAATCTGTTCAAGGCGACCACACCCAAGGGCAGCCAGACCAATGACCCGTTTTGGGACACGACGGCTGCTATGCTGTTGTCGGCACTGGCCTACTATCTCTACCACGAAGCGCCGCCCGATGAGCAAAACTTTCCGATGGTCATGGAAATGCTGCGCGCCGGTGAGGTGCGGGAGGAGGACGATTCCTACCAGTCGCCGCTGGATGTGTTGTTTGAGCGGCTGGAAATGCGCGACCCGGAGCATATCGCGGTCAAGTATTATAAGGACTATCACTCCGGCAGCGCCAAAACACTGAAAAGCATCCAGATTACACTGGCGGCAAGGCTCGAAAAATTCAATCTCTCGTCTGTGGCGGCGCTGACCGCCACGGACGAACTGAATTTGCAGGATATGGGCGAAAAGCGTGTGGCACTGTTTGCGCTGATCTCGGACAGTGATACGAGCTTCAACTTTTTAGTATCCGTTTTGTATCAGCAGCTCTTTCAGCAGCTTTTTGACAGTGCCGACCATAAGCACGGCGGCAGCCTGCCCGTCCCCGTACACTTTTTAATGGACGAATTTGCGAACATCTCACTGCCGGAGGATTTTGACAAAAAGCTCTCCACCATGCGTTCCCGCAATGTGTTCGTGTCCATCATCCTGCAAAACATTGCGCAATTAAAGGCGCTGTTTGAAAAGCAGTGGGAGAGTATTTTGGGCAACTGCGACGAGCTGCTGTATCTCGGCGGCAACGAGCAGGGATCCCACAAGTACATCTCGGAACTGCTCGGCAAGGCCACGATCGACACGAACACCTACGGAAGATCGTCCGGGCGAAACGGCAATTACAGCACCAATTATCAGATCACCGGGCGTGATATGCCATACTTGTTGGTGAAGAGTTCAGCTGCCTTGAATTTGACATGAACAGGGACACGATCAGCTGAATTCGGAGAAAAATCGAATACAGGAGGTCGCTTATGGAACACTTACCGAAGAAAACCTGTCAAAACGGCATTAGCTATACGCTGGTCGGTGATTACTACATTCCAGACTTACAGCTGCCGGAAGAAAACCGCCCCATTGGGATTTGGGGCCGTATGCACAAAGCCTATCTGGAGCAGTGCCATCCAGCCCAGTATAATGACCTGATTTTGGCCGGAAAACTCTGGACATACCTGGCGGATCTGAACGAACAGGCACAAAACCGGCTGCATTGTATCATTGCCCAGATAAAAGAAACGGAAGAAATCACTGAGGAATTGAAAGCCCAGGATCAGATGGCATGGGTCAGGGCAATGAACAGCATCCGAAACCGTGCGGAGGAAATTGTCCGTCACGAACTGATCTATGATGCAAAGGAGGTGCTGTGAGATGGTGTTAGATGACTTATATTGTGGTAATATCTACCCCGCAGAACAGGTAGTTCCTCATGAAAAAGAATACCGCAAGCTACATAGGCATACCGGAGAACTGCTTACTGAGTTAGAGGAAAAGCTCTCTAAAGAGCAGATGGAGCTGGTCAACCAGTTTCACACCCATGTGATTGATGTTCACTGCATGGAGTTGGAAGCGCACTTTCAACACGGCTTTTCATTGGGAATGATGCTGATGAAAGAAGTATATGAATTTATGGAAAACAGTAAAAATTAGCAGCTAATTTTTAAAAAGTCATAAGCAAAAGCGACACAGACCAACTCCTAAGAGAAGTTGATGTGTGCCGCTTTTTATTTCAGTGAGATAGGATAGTATGCAGCTATATATTGCTACACTCAACTTACTCTTCGGGATCTTCTGCTACATCATCAGTTGAATTAGATCTCATTTTCTCGTATAAAGTGATTTGAGCAGCTTCTAACTCTCCTGTTAAGCTAAAGAGAAAATCCTTCATCACATTGTATCTAATCATTCGATTTGTGTGCTTATTTAAGCCTTCGGATGATGCAAGTTTATATTTTTTCAACCAATCAAACAGTGTCTTTTCTGGATCAGTAATTTTTCCTGTTAAATCCATATCATTATCAAAGATGGAATAGAGTTTAACGAATGATTCTAAACGGTCTTTGTGGTGCTGATCAACTTCGATCTTTTCTCGTTGCATATAAAATACAACAGAAAACAGGGTGTATAGTTGGGCTTTTCTTCTTAGAAATTTGGTAACGCCATCAGAAACAAAAAATGATGATATCGTTTCTATTGCAGCACATACTGCTTCTTTATCACGTTCTGCATCTTTATATTCGACTTGCAACTCCTCATAAGCTTGATTGAGGGCAGATTGATCAGTTTGATCTATTATTCCTTTACGATATAGCAGCAAAAGCGATGCACAAAATTCCACATCCTTCATACGCTTTACATCCGGGCCAGTAAATAGCCGCCTTTCGTCCCATAACGAATTGTTGGAAATTTCCCTTGCAAGTGCCGCAAATTCGCCAGATACGCTATTCCGTTTTTCTTGATCGTTTAGGTTATAATCTGTAAGATTAAGACGATTAAACATAGTAATGATATCATCACGAGTTGCTTTGGAATCAATTTCTATTATCATTAATGGGTAATTCCAAAAAGTTTTTCTCGTTTCAGTATCTAAATCTCTAAAATATTTATTTGCGTAAGCTTTCTTAATGCTGTCATCCAATAAAAATTGCGATTTCAACTTGAACTCATTGTTGATGAAAGAATAGATTGCCTTTATTCTTTGCTGTCCATCAACAATATGCGTAATAGATGCACCCGTTTCGGGATCAGTGTCAGCCCTCCAGAAAAAAAGTTCTGGAATAACTAATTGGAGTAAAATAGTTTCTATTAAACGTACTTTGTCTTTTTCGCTCCATACGGAACGGCGCTGATAGCTATCATCAACAATCAGCTTTTTTTCATCGAACATTGTAAATATTTCGCTAACTGTTTTTCTGTTATCACTAAAGCTAAACATTTTTCTTGCCCTCCAATGCAGCTCTCGCCTTAGATATTCCTATAAGTTGGTATTCTTCTAAATCTTCCCAGCTTCTATAAATTCGGTATGTAATTGGATGCTCAAAGCGGAGTTTATCTTGCAACGCTACATTTATGGGGGAAACTAATTCATCCCATTCTTCACGTATACCATCTATTTTCTGAAGGTTTTTGTCATTAATATACCCTCGGAATATGGAAGCGGTTAAGTATTGATAATAGTATTGGTTATATATCCCTTTTGTGTTCCTCAAAAGCGTCCAAAAATGTAGGTATAGTCTTTCCGAAATAACAGCAATATCAATATCAGAGGAGTCTATTTTACCATCTCGATTGTGAAAAGGCTGTAACACCTTCTTAGGGGACAAACTATACCCTGTTTTGGCACTCCCTACAATTTGCATACTATGAAAATTAATTCCTAAATTTGTAGATACCACTTCTTTGAAGAAATCCATTTTATCTACAATCTCATCCGGAGCAAAATGGAGATAGTCTGAAAAATACCAGTTATGCGATTTTACAATATGTTTTAAATAAAATGCTTTTGGATCTAATGTCAATAAATCTTCCTTGAGAATATCTTGTGTAGCCATTTGTCTATTCCTCTATTCTGTGTAAAAACTGGTCAATCCATTCAGAAATGTCATTTGCAATTCCAAGTGCCAACAGATAAGGTACACCATTTCCAACCATCTTAAATTTTGCTGAAAGTGGTAAATCTGGAGGCAAGGAAAAATCTTCTGGTAATGATTGTATTGCTAATGCCTCCGCTACACTGATTCTTCTGGCTAAATATGGATGAAGATGAACTTCATTATTCCCATAAGCTGCTGTTGGAGAATATCTCCAGCGATGCAATCTCTTGAACGATTTTCCGCCAGAATCTCCTTCTGGGATTGTGATAAATTTCTGGGTGCTTTTCACAGTAAAAATATCATTTGCATTGGGATGGTGTTCGACATTATTCTGAATAAACCAGTGTTCGACTGTTAATTCATCTATAATTCCTTCCGGTTCATCTAAATGTCCATTTTCGACAAATGGTGCAGTTCTTGGCCAGTTAATATCTTCTATTTCTTCCATTTCAAATTGATGATGTTGTCCAATCTGAAAATTCAGTTGCTTTCCAAATCTGCTTCTCAGCAAACCAACCAGTACAAGCCTATCCCTATATTGAGGAACACCATATTCCAATGCGTTTTCTAATGAATCAAATAAAGAATAACCAGCTCGGTATAATTTCCGCTTCATACGTTCATAAAACTCTTTGTGTTTTTTAGTATGAACCAACCCTTTGACATTCTCCAACACAAAGAAATCTGGTTTATGTTTAATAAGTAATTTTACATAAACAGATGTGAGCTGTCCGTTTTCTCCGTTTTCCCCCTTGTTTTTTCCTGCTGTAGAAAAGTCTGGACAAGGAGGTCCGCCGATAAAACCGATTAATTTATTCTCTCGATTGTCATAGCCGGGAAATGATTCTTTCCAAATTTTATCCGACAAAAATTCTCTAACATCTTTATGACTATACCCATAAGCTGGAATGTGTCCATTATATCTTCGTGCATATTGATATGCCTTCAGAAATTGCTCATTGTATTCATTAACAAAGACAATGTTGAAGCCGGCATTTTCAAATCCCAAGTCTAAAAATCCCAATCCAGAGAAAAAAGAAAAAACTTCAACATCCATCTTTTTCTCTCCTGGTAATAATTTTTAATTGCCCGAGTTGAATTCTACAAGTTTCTCCCAGTTAATGCTACCATCCTCGAAGCAGAACTCCTGGGTAAACTCTCGGACGAGCCGGTTTGCGGCCTTCTGGTAAGATGCGTCGAATTCTTCCACATACTTTTCAGGCAGCTTGTCCATGAAGCGGATCAGCTTTATGTAGAACTCTTCATCGCCGGTCAGTTCTGTCCAGAAATCTTTGCCCGCCAGTTCCATATAGAATTTTGGCAGTCCACGATTGGACACTTTTTTCTTCCCATAACCATAACCAACAATCGGGACAAAGCGTTTCTTCGCCTGCTGTGCCAACTTGCTGGCTGCCATAAAGTTTTGTTCCTGCTTCTTACGGCTATCAGCATTGAAAACGCTTGTACCAGATTTTACTGCAATGGCATAGATAGTGTTATCCCGTTCCACCATAATGTCCACACCTTCAGCCAATGCTTTCTGACCCTGGGCGGCAGCGGTGGCTATCGGCTCAAAGAATACATTGCCGAAGATCGTTTCTTCCGACGAGGACACAAAAGCGGCAAGAATTGCATCAATAATCTGAGCCGCCCCATTCATAGCCTTGGCTCGGAACAGATACGGATTCTTGCGTTTCATGACAGTTTTTACATTTAGGCTGTCTACTTTTTTAATTAAGTTCGTATAGAAGTTATCCAACGCAGTAGCAATTGCTTCCACGATAGCAGCTTCGTTGTAACTATTATTTATTGGCATAGCAGCTTCCCCCTAATTCGATAGCTTGTTTCAACTTTTGATGGATGTCAGTCCCTCTAAACCGCTTTGTCCGGATTTCAGCAGACTGATCTGCAACAGAAAGCACAGCTTTCCCCAACGCTGTTGCCAGCCCTACCGGAACGGCATTACCAATTTGCCGGTATTTCGCAACACTTGTCCCCATGAATTTCCAATCATCAGGGAACTGCTGGATACGGGCATACTCTTGTATGCTAAGAGGGCGATCTTGGGTTGGATGGCACATCATTGTTGCCTTCTGAACAGGAGATGTTACTAATGTAGGCGATGGCTGGCTATAAGATAGCCGTCGGTAAAAGCCCACTTTTCCTCCTCCTGATCCATAAGCACCACCCATTGCCTCCATTCTTACATCTTCCGGAAGGTCACGCCAATTCCCACCCTCCGGAACAAGGCGGAGATATGCAAGACGGTCTTTGCTGAACGCAGCACATTCTCCACAGTCTTGTTCTAAATCTTTAATGGTATCCTGGAGTGTACGCCAGCGATAAGCAGGGTCTTGATGCATTTGAAAATGGGTCGGGAATGGCAGAAAAATATCTTCGTTATCTCTGCTTCCAATCAAAACAAACCGTTCACGGAATTGAGGAACGCCATAATTTACAGCATCCAGAACCCCATACACAGTTTTATAGCCAAGCTTGTTGAATTCAGAGAGGATAACATCTAAAACCGTCCCCAAGTGTTGTTCAGGATCATTTTTGTCACGCTCCGCAAGAGGGGTGTGCTTTAACGGGGCAGACATAATCCCTTTTACATTTTCCATGATGAAGAAACGGGGGCGAATATAATCAATCATTCGGATAAAATCCATGAACAAGCTTCCACGGGGGTCATTGATTCCCAACCGCTTTCCAGCAGTGGAAAACGGCTGGCAGGGCGGTCCGCCGCAAATGAGGAAAGGTTCCCCTTGTGCAAGCCCAACTTGTTCAAGCAAATCTGCGGCATCAATTTCTCTGATATCTCCGCCCAATACCTTATGGCCATTTTCCCGCATTGTAGCTACGCAGGCAGGGTCAAAGTCTTGTCCAATCACGATGTTCAGACCCGCCTTTGCAAGGCCGATATCCAATCCCATCGCTCCGGAAAAAAGGGAAATCACATCCCGGTTTGAGGCGTTATTTTTGTAATGCAGAAAATCCATGTATGTCCTCCTAATTAAATCTTTTCGCCATCTGGAAGGACAAAATGGCGCTCAAAAGAACACCCCACCGTTTCCGCCAGATATTCTAAGTCAGAGACTGTGAAACTTTCCCGTTTCATTTTTGAATTGAAATTTTGTGGTGTAGTCCCCATTCGCCTTGCAAGTTCCGCAACACTGATATTGGAGCGCACACATAGCACTTTAATCTGTTCTGATATCGTCATAAGGGTACTCCTTGTGATTATAAACTTATAAATTGAAGATATAAAAACATTATTTTATATCTTCAACACAGTCCCTCGCATCCTCTATCATACCATCAAACTGCATCATCTGCAACTCGAAAATCAAATCTTCGACAGCTTCTACACATTCATCTGTGTGCTTTTGTATCTCTTGCCCCCAAAAATGTATAGGAACCCAATCCATAGCAATCAGTTTGAGATCATTTTCACGATCCCGTGCCATATTTCGCTCAATCTTTTTAATCCAATATTCCCGGTTATTCCCCAGTTTTTGCTTTTTGATTTCCCAATTATGGCCATGGAAAAATTCACTGTCACAAAAGATGGCAATCTTGTACTTAGTTATCGCTATATCTGGGGTTCCGGGCAATTTTTTATAATTTTTTCGATATCGTATTCCTCTATGCCAGAGTGATTTTCGCAATAAAATCTCTATACTGGTGTTTTTGCCTTTAATATGGCTCATTGTTTGGCTGCGTTGTTTAGGAGTCATTACATCGCTCATTAAAACCTCCTCGTATTACCCCTTTCTATTTTCGCTTTTTCTTTTTTGTTCCATGGTATGCCTGCGGCCTGGGCTTCCCTCTCATATTGTTGGGATTCTTCAGCAGCTTGGACAGGCTTAATATCCGCATAAACGCCGAGAAATCCTCGGAAGCAATCTTGTCGAAGGGAATCTGCATCTGGTCGCAAAACTCGTGGATTATCCGTTCCTCGTTACTGCCCAGCTGCATGGCACGGTCAAATTTTTCCTTGACCTCTGTGAAGGTCGGCTGTGGATCGGCGGTGGTGCGGTCGGTGACATGGGCCTGACGAATATCCTGAACGATACTGTCCAGGTCGTCGTGGATTGTGTGGCTGAAAAAATCACTTTCCTGTACCTGTCCCAGCTCCAGCGTGCGGACATAAAGGTCGTTATCCCCTGGTGAATGGCTGCGGATCACTTCCTGCCGGGTGGCCTCCAGCACCAGATTCATCTGGGCGATCCGCATATCAGCAATCCGGTCAACGAAAATCTCAATATCCGTCATCAACCGCTGGAAGTTCTCATGTGTGGCAATCTCACACAGCAGCCGGTTGTTGATTTTTCCGCTGCTCAATAATGTAACCATATCATCACTCAAATGCAGGGCCTGAAGCTCTGTGTTTGGGTGATTTTTATTTTCCGACAACCCCATCAGGTAATCGGTGGACACCCCATAAAATTCCGCCAGCGTAGTGATAGCAAAGGGGCTGATGTCCTTATAATCGTCACTCTCATATTTGCTGAGAGCAGATTTGGAAAGCCCGGTTTGCTCAGCCAGCTGCTCCAGGGTCAAGTGCTTATCCACTACCCGCAAGTCTTTTAACCGTTCCGGGATAGACAGCTTCGTATGCATCTAAAATCCCCCTCTCATCAGGAAAATCCTGCCGTTTTTAACCATTATACCATGATTCCATAAGCGTGGAAATATGCTGATTTTAAGCCGTTTTCCATCGTTTTGGACATACGGGAGGGGGCCTGTTTTTTCGGTAAAATGAGTTTTGTCAGGAGACACAGAACCTTGAAAACTGGATGATCGGCTGCAAGGGGTATGACCTTTGGGGAAGTGACGCCAAGACAGGAGCGCACCAAGAAGGACAATACGCCGGGGGAAATCCGGGCAGGAGCGATTGCAGGCAAACCGGCGATTAACGCATGGAAAAAAACTTTTAGGAGGTTGATTTTATGAAGTTAAGTATGAAGGAAAAGAAAGTGCTGTATGCCTTTGCCTGTCCCAACCACCACAACACGGTGACCAGGCTCAAATGGCTGACTGCCCTTACTGTTGACCCGCAGGCCAAGCATCGGATGCTGGAGCTGGCCCGGAAGATGGAAACGGAGATGGCAGAAAGCTGGTACACCGGCTTTTATCATCAGCTCCGTGCAGAGATGGATGAGTATTACCGTGCCAAGCGCCGCCTGCGTTTGGTAAAGGAAAACACCGACTATGAGGAGGATCTGTATGACGAAGCTGTCTAAGTACGAAAAAGAAACCATCATCAACTGGAACGAGGCGGAGGATACCGCCAGTATCTACACCTTCAACGCCGATCTGAAGCGTAGGCTGGCCGAGTTCAGCCGCAAGTATCCCCAGCTGTGCCGGTTGGAGCACAGCACCACTGAGGGCAGTGTGACCTATGTGATGGACAAGTCCCGCCTGTCCATCCGTCTGGTACCGCCGTACAGTGAGGAGCGGTTGGCGGCTGCCAGAGAATACGCCAAACAGCACGGATTTCAGGTCTTGCGGACGGACAAAAAGAGCGCCTGAAACCGGGTCAATTTACAGGAAAATGGCGGGTCTGCACCCGGTATTTTGCGGTGAATTGGTAACGGGATACCCCTGCATCCCCCTGCCGGGAAATGCGACAAAAGGAGCATTCAGAGCCGGAGGAGCTGACAGAAACCGTATAAGTGGTGGAAGTCAGCTTCTCCGGGCAGGAGTACAGAGGGCGGCAAGCCCTTTGTGCTGGGTACAGGGGTGCAGCGCCCTGTTGGGGTCAAGGGGCAAGGCCCATTGGCGGGTTGAGGGCAGCCGCCCCATCGGGTCAAGGGCGAAGCGCCTTGCCCAGGGAAAGTTGATGCCTGCGTCAACTTGTACTGGGTATTACCTGACGCAGACTTTCGCAGGATTTGCGGCTTCGCCGCCTTTCCCCGGCCCCGGAACATCTTCGCAGGAAGGAGGAAAATTGTTTGAAACTGACACGACACAACGGGCGCTCCGGCAAGCATGGCACCTACAATCCCCGCCACAATGACCGCCGGTTCGATGTGGAGAACAGCGAACACATTGACGCCGAACGGGCAAGGCAAAATGTCTACTGGGACTGCTACCGGGGCTTCACGACACACGAGTTCCGGGAGAACCCGGAGCAGCCGGATTTCAGCTTTGAAGAAATCGAGCGGATGTACTACTACGAGCATTATTCTGACCATGTGGAGGCGCAGAACGCCCGGAATGAGAAAACCCGGCACATCGAGCGCAACCGCACCGTGGAGGATTTGCTGAAAAATAACAAGACCTGCCCGGAAGAAAGCATCTACCAGATCGGCACGCTGGAAGAATCCGTCCCGCCGGAAACGCTCTTTCGCATCGTCAACGAGTTCTATGAGGAATTCGAGCGCCGATTCGGTTCCCATATCCACATCTTGGTATGATCGGTAGAATGAAATATCCTTCCGTGGTCATGCTGGAACAATTGCGGACCTTGGACAAACGCCGCATAGGATACTATATTGGCAAACTTTCCGAAGAAAAAATGCGGGATGTGACCAAGGCGTTGTGTGTCAGTCTTGCCATCCGTCAAAATGATGTATATGGGGAATAGTACTGCTGTGGTAGCATTGTGCAGTATGAACAGGTACATTTATATCGGTATGAGCCGAAATAGAATGTCACCTATTCCTGCCTGGGTGAGATTAGAGCAAGTGGAATGCTAAGCACGCAGACAAAATGCTTTGTCTGTGTGCTCGGCGGCCGTTGGGTTAAAGTCGGAAGGAATTGTTCATAATGGTAGCGGAGGTGGCGACACATGAACGATAAGAATGAGCAGCAGATCGGCGCGGCAATCTATGTCGTGGAGCGCGTATTCACCGGCACAAAAACCATCCAGGAAGTGGTAACAGAGGAAATTGTTTTCACGGGAAAACAGACCGGAAGTTTTGACCGGCAGGATAGCCGCATGGTATAATGGAGCCGTAAATGAGTGGTTCCGGGAAGGAGGAAACATGAGGAACCACGTTCAATTAGCAGACGCCTACTACCGCCTTTCCGATGAAGAACGGAAGTATGGCGAATCGGCCAGCATTACCAACCAGCGCACTATTGTCCGGGAGTACTGCGAAAGGCATGGCATCATCCTGGTGGAGGAGTTCGTGGACGACGGCTTTTCCGGCGGAAACTTTGAGCGGCCCGGCTTCCAGGCTATGCTGGAACACCTGAGAACCGGCAAGGCCAACATGGTTATCACCAAGGATCTGTCCCGCCTGGGCCGTGATATGACGGAATCCAGTCATTACGCTGAGCGCTATTTTCCGGAACACGGCATCCGCTATCTGGCACCCGGCAGCAACTTTGACTCCCAGGAAGATAATCTGATGGCACCGTTTCAATTTGCCATGAACGATGTCTACCTGCGGGACACCTCCCGCAAGGTCAAGCAGACGCTGAACACCAAGCGCAACAACGGCAAGTATGTGGCCTGCCCGCCCTACGGCTACCGCAAGGCGGAGCGCACCACCGACCAGCTTGTGCCGGACGAGAACACCGCCCCAGTGGTGAAAAAGATTTTCGACCTGGCCGCCTCTGGTCAGTCCTGTCGCAGCATTGCTATCCGGCTCAACGAGGCATGCATTATGCCGCCGCTGAAGTACCGCGTGGAGTGCCGTGACAACTTTACCGAGCGGGGTGCCCAGCGGGCTTCCGATGAGTGGAACTACACCACGGTCAAGCGCATCCTGCGCAACCGCGTCTACCTGGGCCATACCCTGCTGGGTAAGAGCCGCAAGGTCAGCGTGAAGTCCAAGAAAAAGATCATCGTGCCAGAGGAGGAATGGGCGTTTACCAAGGATACCCACCAGGCGCTGGTGACCCAGGAGCAGTTCGACCTGGCCGCCCATTTCATGGGGGAGAACACCAAGGCCAACGGCGCAAACCCAGCCTTCCGTCACAGCATCTTCGGCGGCATTGCCTACTGTGCCTGCTGCGGCGCGGCCATGTGCTCTGGCGGCTCCGTCTACAACGGCGAACGGGCGAAATATTGGTATTTGGTGTGCAACAACCTGAGTTCCCGAGCACAGACCCGTTGCCTACATGGGGCGCGTATTCGCTATGATGACTTGATGGAAGTTGTTCGCTGTGACCTCAACAAACTGCTGGCCTTTGGCGAGGATGACATTCGCACTATCACGGAGAACGCCGTCGAACAGGCCAACGCCTCTTTGGGCGGCGAAGAACCCGCCGTGCAGATCGAGAATATCGACAAGCAGACCGCCCGTCTCAAGAAGATGATCGAGCGCTCTTACCGCGACAACATCGCCGGGATGCTTAGCGACGACATTCACGAGGAGATGGTCAAGAAGTTCGGCATTGAGATCGACGAGCTGACCGTGCGCCGCAAGAAGCTGGTGGCGGGCGAGACCACGGCCAAGGAGATACGCAGTGCCTATGGGCTGTTCTTCGACCTTGCCAAACGGTATACCTGCGTAGAAACCCTGGACAGAGATATACTGCACACGTTCGTTGAGCGTATTGAGATTGGTGAAAAGATCCTGCCGGAGGGCAGGAAAGTCGCTGGGCCGCGTACCCCGTACCGGCAGAGCATCCGTATCTTCTACCGCTTTATTGGAGAGGCCTCGGGAGACAGTCTACGCCAAGTGCAGGCGAATAGAGATCGTGAAGAGACTGTCGGTGCTGCGGGAGCTTTTTGAGGTGGATACACATCCTCCTCGCTGGCAGCCTCCATCTTGAACTTATCCATGGCGGCACGGGCCTGGGGCACGTTCAGCTTGTTGGTATTCTTGGTAGACATGATTGCGTTCTCCTTTCTTGCGTTTTCAGCGAAAACCGCCGTTGGGTATCGCAACCATAGATTGTGCCGCCGATGCCCCGAATATGCGCCGGGCGCATCTGGTAAAATTTTGCGTTACTCTGTAAAATCTCAAAAAATTTCAGAAACCCTATCGCTTTTTTTGGTACTCTGTGCTATCATGGCCCTGGTTGCACAGAGAAAGCGAGGAACGATCACATGCTGGATATTTTTGATATTCTGGGCCCGGTGATGGTGGGCCCGTCCAGTTCCCACACGGCGGGAGCGGTCCGCATCGGCAGCATGGCCCGGACGTTGCTGGGCGACGAGCCGGTGGAGGCCAAGATCCATCTGCACGGCTCCTTTGCCGAGACCGGCCCCGGTCACGGCACCGACCGGGCCCTGGTGGCCGGTCTTCTGGGCATGAAGCCCGACGATCTCCGCATACCCTACGCCTACCAGGAGGCTAAAAAGCGTGGGCTGGAGTTCACCATCGACACCGTGGAGCTGCGGGACGCTCACCCCAACACCGCTGTGATCGAAACCTGGGACGCCGGCGGCAAAAAGCTGGAGCTTCAGGCGTGCAGCGTAGGCGGCGGCCGCATCCTGGTGAACAAGGTGGACGGCATCGACGTCAGCTTCGACGGCATGTTCAACACCCTGGTCATCCGGAACCAGGATGAAAACGGCGCCGTGGCGGCGGTGACATCAGTGCTGAACCAGCTGCGCATCAACGTGGCCAATATGAGCCTGTGCCGCCACAAGCGGGGCGGCGACGCGCTGATGGTCATCGAGACCGACCAGCATATCAAGCCCCACCAGGTGGCGTTTCTTTCGGAGCTGACGGGCATTCTGTCGGTGACCTATTACGATAAGGAGGATGATGACGATGTCGCTGGATTCGATGAAGGAAATCTTTGACCGCATGGAAGCCGAGCACAAGCCCTTCTGGGAGATCGTGCTGGAAACGGACATGGACGAGCGCCAGGTGACCCGTCAGCAATCCATGGCAAAAATGCTGACCACCTGGCAATACATGGTGGACGCGGCGGACACCTACACCGGTCGCCGCCGCAGCGTCAGCGGCCTGGTAGGCGGTGACGGCCTGAAAATGCGGCAGTATTCCATCCGGGGCCGGGCCATGTCCGGCGGCTACGTCAGCGAGGTCATCGCCGAGGCCCTGTCCATGGCGGAGTCCAACGCCTGCATGCGCCGCATTGTGGCGGCCCCCACGGCGGGCGCCTGCGGCGTGCTTCCGGCGGTGCTGCTGCCCATGTGCAAGTATGAGGAGCTGAGCCAGCACCGGATCCTGGAGGCCCTGTATGTGGCCAGCGGCATCGGCGCGGTGATCGCCTACAAGGCCTGCATCGCCGGTGCCTCCGGCGGCTGTCAGGCGGAGATCGGCACCGCCTCCGCTATGGCGGCGGGAGCCCTGGTGGCCCTGCGGGACGGCACCGGCCAGCAGATCGGCCACGCCGTGGCCATGGCCCTGAAGAACCTCATGGGCCTGGTGTGCGACCCCGTGGCGGGCCTGGTGGAGGTCCCCTGCGTCAAGCGCAACGTCATCGGCGCGGTGAATGCCATCAGCGCGGCGGACATGGCCCTGGCCGGCATCGAAAGCCGCATCCCCGTGGACGAGGTCATCGACGCCATGGGCGAGGTGGGCCGCCGCATGCCGGTGGAGTTCCGGGAAACCGCCCTGGGCGGCCTGGCCGCCACCCCCACCGGCCGCCGGGTCAAGCAGCAGATGCACCCGGAGTCCCAGGGATTCTGATTCCTGTTCGCAGTATTTTTCTCAAAAATAACAATCCGTATACAAAAGACATCCCCGATGCATGGCATCGGGGATGTCTCAGTTTGTCAAAAAAGCCTCACAGAGTTTGCCGCCCGCAGGCGGCAAATCAATTGAGATCATTTTCGTCCGGGGCGTGTACCTGGACGAAAATTCTTCTCAGATCACGCCCAGGCCGGCGGCGACCTTGCCGATGAAGTCCTGCACGTTGGTGACCATGGTGGTGGCGGACAGGCTGCCGCGGTCCAGCAGCTTATTCACCACGAACTCCGCCGCGTCCACGGCGTACAGATACACCGGGCGGATGGTGCCGTCGGGCATCACCCGGAAGGACGGCGTCATGTTGCCGGTGGCGATGGTGTGCAGCATGGTGGCAAGGCAGATCACGGTGGTGGACTTGCGCACCAGCTCCCGCATGGCGGCTGCGCCCTCGTAGGCGTTGCCGTACACCTCCGGCAGCGGCCCGTCGTCCCGGATGGAGCCGGTCAGCACGAAGGGCACATGGTTCTTCACGCAGCCGTAGATGATGCCGTTGTCGATGTGGTAATCCTCGATAAACTGAGGAATGGATCCGCAGCGGCGGACCTTATTCAGCACGTCCAGGTGGTTGTAGTGGCCGTTGGGCTGGGACTGCTGGGTATAGATATCCTGGCCCAGTGCCGTGTGCAGCAGCGCACCCTCCAGATCGTGGGTACCCAGGGCGTTGCCCGCCAGCAGGCCGTGGCAGTAGCCGTTGTCGATCATGGCCTGCATGGCCTTGCGTGCGCCATCGTCAAAGGCGAAGGCGGGGCCCATGACCCACACGATGTTGCCGTGGTCCTTCTCGTAACGCAGCAGCTCCACCAGCCGGTCATAGTCCTTGGCATAGGAGGTCTCCCGGCTGCGGCCCTGGCGGAACACGAACTGATCCTCCAGCGTCTCGCTGTCCTGGGTGAAGCCATTGCAGTGCATATAAATGCCGTCCTGGCCGTGCTCGGTGCGGCCCAGGATCACCCGCTGGCCCTTTTTCAGGTTGCGGCTCTCCACCACGGACAGGTGTCCGTCGTCCTCCAGCACCACGCAGCTGTCCATGCGGCTCTCCTCCGCCAGGGTCCAGCGGCCGTTGATCTTGAAATATTCGGGATACATGGACGTGCTGTGGAACTCCTCGGGAGCCACGCCGTCCTTTTCCACCGTCTCCCAGCGGGCGTCCGGCGCATTTTTCAGGGACGGCTGGTCAAAGTCGGGATGGTGATAGGCGGGAAATGCAAAAGCCATGGGGCGTCTCCTTTCTCAGTGCAGGGTGGCGTAGATCACGGCCTTGATGGTGTGCATCCGGTTCTCGGCCTCGTCAAACACCACGGACTGCTTGCTCTCGAACACCTGGTCGGTGACCTCCATCTCGGTGATGCCGAACTTCTTGGCGATGTCTGCGCCGATGGTGGTGCGGGTGTCATGGAAGGAGGGCAGGCAGTGCATGAAGATGGCGCCGGGGGCGGTCATGGCCATGACCTTCTCGTTGACCTGATAAGGGGTCAGCAGGCGGATGCGCTCGGACCACACGCTGTCGGGCTCACCCATGGAGACCCAGATATCGGTGTAAATCACGTCGGCGTCGGTGGCGCCCTGGGTCACATCCTCGGTGAGGGTCACGCTGCCGCCGGTCTCCCGGGCGATGTCCCGGGCCTTCTCCACCAGCCACTCCTCGGGGAACAGCTCCTTGGGAGCGCAGGCGGTGAAGTGCATGCCCATCTTGGCGCAGGCCACCATCAGGGAGTTGCCCATGTTGTTGCGGGCATCGCCGAAATAGGTGAAGCGCACGCCCTTCAGCCGGCCCAGCTTCTCCTCGATGGTCAGCAGGTCCGCCAGCATCTGGGTGGGGTGGAACTGGTCGGTGAGGCCGTTCCACACGGGCACGCCCGCATGGTCGGACAGCTCCTGCACCAGGTCCTGGCTGAAGCCGCGATACTCGATGCCGTCATACATCCGGCCCAGCACCCGGGCGGTGTCGGCGATGGACTCCTTCTTGCCCATCTGGCTGCTGCCGGGCTCCAGATACGTCACGCCCATGCCCAGGTCCATACCGGCCACCTCGAAGGAGCACCGGGTCCGGGTGGAGGTCTTTTCAAACAGCAGCACGATGTTCTTCCCCTCCAGCCAGCGGTGGGGCACACCGGCGCGCTTCATATCCTTGAAATTTTTGGACAGGTCCAGCAGATAACGGATCTCCGCCGGGGTATAGTCCAGCAGCTTCAGAAAGCTTCTTCCTCTGATATTCACAGCCATGATGATGTTCTCCCTTTCTATTGATAAATATTGATGGATATTCTCTCAGATCTCGTCCCGCCACAGGGGCATGCTCATGCACCGGGGGCCGCCCCGGCCCCGGGACAGCTCGGCGCTGGGCATTTTCAGCACCCGGATGCCGCTGTCCTCCAGGATCTGGTTGGTGACATAGTTCCGGTCGTACACCACCACCACGCCGGGGGCGATGCACAGGGTGTTGGACCCGTCGTTCCACTGCTCCCGCTCGGCGGCGATCTGGCTGCTGCCGCCGCAGCGGATCAGCTGCACCCGGTCCAGGCCCAGATAGCCCGCCAGCACCTGCTCCAGGGGTCCGCTGACCTCCCGGGTGGTGAGCTTGCCCTGTCCCCGGCCCGTCAGCTCGAAGATCCGCAGGGTGCCCAGGATCCCCGGATGCACCGTGAATTTGTCCACGTCCACCTGGGTGAACACGGTATCCAGATGCATGAACGCCCGGGTGCTGGGAATTTCAAAGGCCAGCACCGTGTCGATCTCGGAGCTCTCGTCGGCGAAGATGGCCGATGCCAGCTGCTCGATGGCCTCCGGCTGGGTCCGCTGGGAGATACCCACTCCCAGCACCCGGCGGCTCAGGTTCAGGATGTCCCCGCCCTCGATCCAGAAATACTGGTCCGGCGTATAGTACAGAGGCACCTGCCCGGCGTAGTCCGGATGATGCCGCAGCACATAGTCGCCGTACAGGGTCTCCCGGTTGCGGGTGTCCGTGAACATATGGTTCAGGCTCACGCCCCGGCCGATGCAGGCGAAGGGGTCCCGGGTGAAATACAGGTTGGGGATCGGCGGCATCAGGAACCGGGCCCCGGTGTGCACCAGGCTGGACAGCCTCCCCTGCTCGTTGGGGAACACATCCTGATACGACACGCCCTCCATGGTTTTCAGCACCAGCTCCAGGGGGTCCTGGATATCCAGCAGATACCGCTTCAGGTCGCCCCGGTATCCCATGGCGGTGCTGCCGGCCCGGCGGATGGTCTCCTCCACAAACCGGCGGCGCAGCTCCTCGTCTCCTGCCAGCACCTGGGCCGTCAGGTCCTCCAGATAGACCACCTCCGCCCCGTTGTCCCGCAGGATCTGGGCAAAGCAGTCGTGCTCCCGCTGAGCGCCGTACAGATAGGGAATATCGTCAAACAGCAGCTGGCCCATGGTATTGGGGCTCAGATGCTCCAGCTCCCGGCCCGGCCGCTGCAGAAGCACCCGCTTCAAAGGGCCGATCTCGCTTTTAACGCAAATGGGCATGGAATTTCCTCCTCTCCAGTTCCCCCCTATTTTACCAGATTTCCGGTCCGATTTCTCACCCTGACGCGGCCCGATTTTTGTATTTTAACCGATGTTTTGTCCCGGTACTTTGACACTTTATTGTAATAATACTCGCTTCCCACCGGGTTACTCTGTAAATTCATGCGTTTTTTGCCCGGCCGTCCAGGTAAAACAGGCCGTTTTTGTACAAGATTTTCTGCGCAAAATGTCCCATTCCCCCCTTGGCAGCGCCGCCCGTATGTGGTAAAATAACCCCCATAAGGAGGGGATATTCATGAAACAGACCATCGCCCTGCAAACCCCCGGGCGGTCCGACCTGGACCAAAGCAGCCTGTTCTCTTTTGACCAATTCACCGCCGCCCGGCCCACGGCCCCGGTGATCCACCGGGACGCCCGGTTTCTCCTGGTCCGCAGCGGCAGCGGCGTTATCCGGCTCCAGGGCCGGGAGTATCCCCTGTCCGCCGGAAGCCTGGCGGCCATCCTGCCCTGGCAGATCAGCGAGATCGTCCGGGTGGACGAGCCGTTGGCCTGCAGCGTCATCGCCTATCACTACGACACCGTGGCCCGGGCCGCCCATCTGTTCCGGGGGGAGGATGGCCAGCCCATGCCCATGGCCCGGCTGATGGAGACGGTGCCGGTGCTGGAGCTGTCTCCCCGGCAGCGGGCGGAGGCCGGACGCATTGCTGACGGTCTGTCCCGGGAGCTGGGTCTTGCGTCCCTTCAGGAGGAGGGACAGCTGTTTTCCAGTCTCAATGCCGTGAGCCTGCTGGTGCAGCTGACGGTGCTGTTCGCCCGGCAGGCCCTGGCGGCGGACCGCCCCGCTGATGCCCAGGGTCCCGACCACCGGGAGCTGCTGCGGTATATGTACCTCCACTGCGGCCAGAAGCTGACGCTCCAGCAGCTGGCGGACGTGTTCGGGTGCAGCCGCTCCACCGTCAGCGCCCGAATCACCGCCATGACGGGGCTGTCCTTTTTCGACCTGCTCAACGAAATGCGCATCGGCAAAACCGCCGACTATCTGCTGTATACGGACCTGACCCTGAAGGAGCTGGCGGAAATTCTGGGCTATGTGGACGAGTCCCACATCTCCAAGGTGTTTGCCGCCCGGCTGGGCACCCGCATCGGCCAGTACCGGGCCACCTATCAGAAGGTGCAGAACATCTGCCAGATTGAGGAGAGCCGCCTGGGGTACAGTCTGGTGCAGCACATCTGCCGTCACTACCGGGAGGACCTCAGCGCCGCCGGGGTGGCCCGGGCCTTCGGCATTTCCGTCCAGCAGCTCAACCGCACCCTGCTGTGCCAGGTGGAGCTGAATTTTGAGGATTTCCTGGCCCTGATCCGGGTGAACCGGGCCTGTAAGCTGCTGACCACCACCCGCATGACGGTGCTGGACATCGCCCTGGAGGTGGGCTACCGCAACGCCAAGACCCTGAACCGGAATTTCCTGAAATACCGCCTCATGACCCCCAGCGCCTACCGCGCCGCCAACTCCGGCCAGTAAATTCTCCTCTCTCCTGCTGCAAAAAACCCGCTGCCGTTCTCCCGGCAGCGGGTTTTTATGCGGCCCGCTGAGGGCAGCGGGCCCTACAGGCGCTCTATCGGCGATTCTCTGCCGCGATAATCACCGTTCCCTTCCCCCCTTGCAAATCCCCGGAAAATAGGGTATACTGACCCTGGAAAATATATAAAAGGAGCGTGCATTATGGCTGTTTTGAATCATCTGGAGCCCCAGCGTGTTTTTCGTTTCTTCGAGGAGCTGTGCGCCATCCCCCACGGTTCCGGCAACACCAAGGCCGTCAGCGACTGGCTGGTGGACTTTGCCAAGGCCCGGGGCCTGCGGTATGTCCAGGACCAGCTGAACAACGTGGTGATCTTCCGGGACGCCACCCCCGGCTATGAGTCGGCGGAGCCTGTGATCCTCCAGGGTCACATGGACATGGTCTGCGAAAAGGAGCCCGGCTGCACCAAGGACATGGCCGCCGAGGGCCTGGACCTGGTGCTGGAGGGCGACACCGTTTCCGCCAGGGGCACCACCCTGGGCGGCGACGACGGCATTGCCGTGGCCATGGCCATGGCCATACTGGACGATGATTCCCTGTCCCACCCGGCCATCGAGGCCATCTTCACCGTGGACGAGGAAACCGGTATGTACGGCGCCGAGGGCCTGGACGTGTCCGTTCTCAAGGGCCGCCGGATGCTGAACATGGACTCCGAGGACGAGGGCATTTTCACCGTCAGCTGCGCCGGCGGCGCCCGGGCCGACTGCTGCCTGCCCGTGACCCGCAGTGCCTTCAGCGCCCCGGTGCAGGAGATCGCCGTCACCGGCCTGGTGGGCGGTCACTCCGGCGCGGAGATCGACAAGGGCCGCGCCAACAGCAGCATGCTGCTGGGCCGGGTCCTGTACGCCCTGGAGCAGAAAACGCCCCTGCGGGTGATCTCCGTCAGCGGCGGCCTGAAGGACAACGCCATTCCCACCGCCTCCGTGGCCCTGGTGGCCGCCGACGCCAGCGCCGTCCAGGCCGTCTGCGCCGAAATGGACGCCGCCTTCAAAAAGGAATACCGGGTCAACGACCCGGCCATCACCGTCTCCGTCCGCCCGGCGGAAACCGACCTGCTGCCCCTGGACGAAAGCTCCAGCCGCAGCGTGGTGTGCATGCTCACCTGCCTGCCCAACGGCATCCAGGCCATGAGCGCCGACATGCCCGGCCTGGTGCAGACCTCCCTGAACCTGGGCATCCTCACCACCGGGGACGACGCCGTTCACGCCTCCTTCAGTGTCCGCAGCAGCGTGGCCACCCAGAAGCAGATGCTCATCGACCGCCTTCGCTGCCTGATGGAGCGGCTGGGCGGCTCCGTCAGCACCCACGGCGAATACCCCGGCTGGGAGTATATGCCCCAGTCCTCCCTGCGGGACCTGATGGTCCAGGTGTTCACCGACCAGTACGGCTACGCCCCCAAGGTGGAGGCCATCCACGCCGGTCTGGAGTGCGGTCTGTTCTCCGCCAAGCTGCCGGGTCTGGACTGCGTGTCCTTCGGCCCCGATCTGAAGGAAATTCACACCTTCCGGGAGTCCATGTCCGTGGCCTCCGTGCAGCGGGTGTACGCCATGGTAGTGGAGACCCTCAAGCGTATGCATTGACCCGGTGTGTCCCTGCCCTGTCCCGGGTCAGAACCCGGGACATCCCAGGGTGTATCGGGACAAAATTCGCGATAAATGAGGTAAGTTCATGTTTTATATCTGGTGGCCCGCGTATATTGTCCCGGGCCTGATGGTGCTGGCGGGCTTTGCGGGGCAGCTGCTGCCGGGCCGGAAATACCGCAGTCCCCAGGGCCCCCTGGCTCCCGAGCGGCAGAAATTCGCTGACGGCCTGTTTCTGAAGCTGCTGCGGCAGTTCGGCGTGGTCTTTGCGGCCCTGTCGTTTATGATTATGCGTTCTGTGCGGCTGGTGGCCAGCTCTAGTCAGCAGATTCTGCTGTATATCGCCGTAATTCTGCAAATTATCGGGGCGGTGGCCCTGATATTGCCGGTGGAGCGCAATCTAAAAGCGTATTTTGACGACCAGGAGGATGAAACATGAGCATCACCGAGCTGGCCCCGGCCAAGCTGAACCTGACCCTGGACGTAGGGGCCCGCCGCCCGGACGGGTACCATGAGATCACCTCCGTCATGCAGAGCGCCGCTCTATATGACGTTGTGACGCTGAAAGCCGTTGAAACAGACGATATTGTGGTGGAATGCCCCGGCACCGACCTGCCCACCGGGCCGGACAACCTGGCCTGGAAAGCGGCGGACGTCTTTTTCCGGGAGACAAATATCCCCCGTACAGGGATTATCATCCGATTGGAGAAGAAAATCCCCTCCCAGGCCGGTCTTGGAGGCGGCAGCAGTGACGCCGCCGCCGTATTGCGGGGCATGAGACGTCTATTCAGTGCCAATGTGTCCGATGAAGCGTTAGAAACCATGGCCGCCCGGGTGGGCAGCGACGTTCCCTACTGTGTCCGGGGCGGAACCGCCCTGGCCCGGGGCCGGGGCGAACGGCTTACCGCTCTTTCGCCGCTTCCTATGTGCTGGTTCGTTATTGTGAAGCCCCCGGTGGCCCACTCCACTGCTGTGATGTTCCGGAAGCTGGACGAGATTGCCATTGCAAACCGCCCGGATTCCGATGCCATGGCCAAAGCGCTGGAAATGGGCGACCTGGCGCAGATTTGCCGTCTGGTGGGGAACGTTTTTGAGCAGGCCCTGCCGGAGGACAGCGAAGTTTTCACCATTCGCCGCCAGCTTTCCCGTCTGGGAGCCGACGCCGCGTGCATGACCGGCTCCGGTTCCGCCGTGATGGGGCTGTTCCGCCGGGAGGAAACCGCCCAGCTGGCCGCCCGGGAGCTGGAAAAATCCTATCCCCTGACTTTTTTGGCCCCCCGGCTGTGAAACCGGTATAAAATACGAAAACGCCGTCCATACTGTAGGAAATTCCTGCATAGGACGGTGTTTTTGTATGAAAAAATCACATTTCCGATACTGGGAGCTGGCGTTGCTGCTGGCCCTGGCCGTGACCATTCTGTGGGGGGCGGCTTCCCTGGGGCAGCAGGAGGAGCTGGGCCGGAAGGTCATCCGCCTCCACGTCATCGCCAACTCCGACTCCCCGGAGGATCAGGCCCTGAAGCTGCGGGTCCGGGACCGGGTGCTGGCCCGGGCCCAGGAAATTCTGGAGCAGTCGGCGGACATGGAGCAGGCGGAGCAGGCCCTGACCGCCGCCTTGCCGGAGCTGACCCGGGAGGCCCGGGAAACCCTGGCGGCAGAGGGCTGCGCCCAGCCGGTCCAGGCCCGGCTGGAGCCGGCGGAGTTCCCCACCAAGGACTATGACGGCTTCTCCCTGCCCGCCGGGAAATACCTGGCCCTGCGGGTGATCATCGGCCAGGGAGCGGGGCAGAACTGGTGGTGCGTGGTGTTTCCGCCTCTGTGCACTGCCGCCGCCTGCCAGTGGCAGGACGCGGGGCGGGCCGCCGGGTTGGAGGAGGATGACCTGTCCCTGATGGCGGAGGAGGACGCCGGGTACGAGCTCCGGTTCCGGTCGGTGGAGCTGTGGGAAATGCTGCGCCAGTGGCTGGGGAAATAAGGGGGCGGATACATCTGGTCTTAGGGGCGGGGCAGAGCCCACGCCCCTGCACAGCAGCCATCGGCGAAGGGCCAGCAATGCTCCGACGCCCGGCAGGAGGAAGTCTGCCGGGCGTCGGAGCAAAGTGTATGTGTGGAGGGTAATTGTGTGGTAAGAGGGGGCTTATTCGCCGCAGAGCTTCTTCAGCCGGGCCAGGCGGCGGTCGGTGAACTCCTGCAGCTCCTCGATATCCTGCTCCGTCAGGTGACGGAACTTCTTGAAGCGGGTGACAAACTCCTTGACGGGCTTGGGGTTCTTCACGTCCACAGACATCTTGAACACGCCGTTTTCCACCTCGTACAGGGGGGCGAAGTTGGTCTCCACCGCCAGGCGGGCCACCTCGATGCTCTCATCGGACTTGCAGCCCCAGCCGGTGACGCAGGGATTGTACACATGCAGGTACACCAGGCCGTTGTCCACGGCCATGGCCCTCTCCAGCTTGCGGACCATATCGGGGATATAGGCGGGGCTCATGGTGGCCATATAGGGCACATCGTGCATGGCCATGATCATGGGGAAGTCCTTCTTGTTCTGCTTCTTGCCGCCGTGGCCGTTGATAACGGGGGTGGTGGAGGTCCAGGCACCCTTGGTGGTGGAGCCGCTGCGCTGATAACCGGTGTTCATGTAGCCCTCGTTATCATAGCAGATATAGATGATCTTGTCGCCGCGCTCCGCCGCGCCGGACAGGCACTGCATGCCGGCGTCCACGGAGGCGCCGTCGCCGGCGAAGGCCACCACATTGACCTTGCGGCCGATGCGCTCATAGTGCATCTTGATACCGGCCAGCATGGAGGCCACGTTGTCCAGCAGGGGGAAGAACACGGGGGTCTTGGCGCCGGACTCCTTGTCCCAGCCCACGACGCCCACGCCGCCCATGCATCCGGGAGGCACGGCGAAGATGGTGTTGGGGCCCAGCACCTTCATGCAGGTGCGCAGAGTCAGCTCCACGTTGCAGCCCACGCAGGCGGAAACGCCCGGGGAGATCTGGTCCTCATAGGTTGCCAGCTTTTCAATAACATTCATGACAGTTCCTCCTTACAGACCCATGACCTCGCGGTTGAGCCAGACCGTGTCGTGCTTGCCGGTCTTGCCGTCCTGAGCGATGATCTTGTCGATGGCGTAGTCGATATGGGTGGCGGTGATGTCCTCGCCGCCGAGACCGGCGATAAAGGGAACGTTGGGGACGAAGGATGCAGCCCGGTTCATGGAGGCGCAGATCTCCTCATAGATGATGCCGGTGTTCCAGCCGAAGGACACGTTGCGGTCCACCACGCCGAAGGCCCGCTTGCCGGAGAGCACCTTGGCCACCCGGTCGCAGGGGAAGGGACGGACCATACGCATCTTCAGCAGGCCCACCTTCTTGCCGTCGGCCCGGGCCTTGTCCACCCGATCCTTGGCAACGCCGGTCATGGAGCCCATGGTGACGATGACGTAATCCGCGTCGTCGCAGCGGTACTCCTCCACGGCGCCGCCGTAGCTGCGGCCGAACTTCTCGCCGTACACCTTGTCCAACTCCTCCAGGAGCTTCAGGGCGTTCTGCTGGCCCATCATGTGCTTGAGGCGGTACTCGGTCAGCAGGTTGCCGTTGGTCAGGGGGTCAACGGCCATGGGACGCTGGGGATCCAGGATGATGTGCTCGGGCACATACTTGGGCAGGAACTCGTCCACCTGCTCCTGGGTGGGAATCTCCACCCGCTCGGACATGTGGGACAGATAGAAGCCGTCGAAGCAGACGTTGATGGGCAGCAGGACATTCTTGTCCTCGGCAATGCGGTAGGCCATGATCATGGTGTCCAGGATCTCCTGGTTGTCCTCCACATAGATCTGCAGCCAGCCGGCGTCACGGACGGTCAGGGAGTCCTGGGGACCGCCCCACAGGGTCTGGGGAGAGATCATCTCGCGGTTGGCCACGGCCATGACCACCGGCAGACGCAGGGTGGAGGCCCGGAAATAGGGCTCATACATCAGGGACAGGCCCTGGGAGGCGCTGGCGGTGAACACGCGGGAGCCGGCCAGGGACGCGCCGGTGACAACGCTCATGGCGGACAGCTCGCTCTCCACCTCGCTGACGCTGCTGTCCAGCTTGCCGCCGGTGACGAAGTCGGCCAGATACTCCACGATGGGAGTCTGGGGGGTGATGGGATAGGCGGCGATGATATCGGGACGGCACAGTGCCGCGCCGATGGCGGCAGCCATATTGCCGTTGATGACCTGAATGTCAGCCATTAGTTCTCCTCCTTTACCGGCTGCATGGTGATGGCGCCCTTCTTGCACTCGTGGGCACAGATACCGCAGCCCTTGCAGTAATCGTAGCAGATCTCGAACGAACCGTCCTCGTGGCGGCGGATGGAGTTAACGGGACAGTACATCAGGCACATGCCGCACTTGACGCACTTGTCGGTGTCCATCACGGGCTTGCGGGTCCGCCATTTACCGGTCTGGATAATGTGCAGGCCCTCCGGTCCGATGGGGACGATGTAATCACTGATAAATTTCATGGTGTTCCTCCCCTTATTCAAACGTGTACAGCTTCACTTCGTTATAGCCGCGGCGGAAGGTCTCCACGTTCTTCTCGCCGAAGAAGCGGCAGATGACCTTTTCCAGCTCGTCCTTGTCCACCCAGCCGGTGGCACGGACGAAGGCGCCCAGCATGATGGTGTTGGTGATGGGACGGCCCAGCATCTCCAGGGCGATGGAGGTGGCGTCCAGCCAGGCCACGGTCTTGACGTTGGGATTTTTCACCAGGTCCGCGCCGTTTTCGGCCTTGGTGTTGACGATGAAATAGGAGTTCTCCGTCAGGCCGTCGAACACCGGGGCGGAGATCAGCAGGCTGGGATCCAGCACCAGGGTGCAGTTGGGATGATAGACCTGGTTCTTGGGACGGATCTTCTCATCACCCAGGCGCACATAGGACGTGACCGGCGCGCCCTGGCGCTCGAAGCCGAAAAACGGGATGGAATTGCCGTATTTTCCACTGGCTACCGCAGCGTGGACCAGCATTTCGCCGGCCTTCACCGTGCCCAGACCGCCGATGCCGTGGAGTCTGATTTCTTTCATATCGCTACGCTCCTTCATATTCCGCATGTGCGGCGTTTTACTTTTTCATGACCACCATGGCGTCCACGGCGGTGGCCGGACGGCCGTCGCCATAGAGCATCAGGGGATTGATGTCCACCTCGGTGATCTCCGGGTGCTCCTCCACCAGGCGGGACAGGCACATCAGGGCCTCCACGATCTCCTCCCGGCGGTACTGCTGGCCCCGCAGGCCCTGGCAGGCCTTGGCCAGCGGCGTTTCATCGATCATATCCTCGGCATCCTGGCGGGTGATAGGCAGCACACGCAGGGACACCGCGTGCAGCAGCTCCACCAGCACGCCGCCCAGGCCCGCCATGATCACATGGCCGAACTGGGGATCCGTGCTGACGCCCAGCAGGACCTCGAAGCCCTTGGGCAGCATCTGCTCGGCCAGAACGCCCTGGACCCGGGCCCCGGGGGCATTTTTGGCGGCGTTGGCCATGATGGTGTCGTAGGCGGCCTGCATGCCGTCCACGTCCGTGACGTTCAGCACCACGCAGCCCACGTCGGTTTTGTGGAGAATGTCGTCGGACAGGACCTTCATGGCCACGGGGAAGCCCAGCTGACGGGAGGCGGCCTCGAAGGCGGCCCGGTCGGGCTTGTCCAGCAGCACGGAGGCCACCATCCGCACGCCGCAGGAGGACAGAAGGCTGCTGCTGTCGCGCTCGTTCAGAGCGACGGTATTCTTTTCAGACATGGCTCAGTCCTCCTTCTGCCGCCGGCGAAAGGCGGCGTAATTGCACATATTCTTCGCTGCCAGGACGGCCTTGTCCGGGGCGTCGAAGGTACACAGGCCCGCCTGCTCCATGATGCGCCGGGCCGGAGAGGTATAAGCGCCGGCCATGACGCAGTAGAACACAGGCTTTTCCTGGGCCTGGGGGGTGGTTTCGGTCATCTTCACCAGCTCACGGGCCAGCTCCTCCTGGGGCAGGAAGGTGGGCACCACCGTGATGAACACCACGGCGTCCACGTTTTCGTCCTGCAGGACGATCCGGAGGCCGTCCACATGGTTGCGCACGGAGGCGGAGGCGGTGATATCCGCGTAGCCCTCTGGGTGGCAGATGTTGGCCATGGGCTGCTGGGTGGCGGCCAGGCGGGCCTTGGTATCGTCGGACACCAGGGGCATCTTCAGCTGGGGCCACCGGGCGATGGCGTCGGTGCAGTAGATGCCGGGGCCGCCGGCCTGGGAATACAGGAACAGATTGCCGCCGCCGGGCAGGGGCAGACGGTCGAAAGCCTGGAGGGTGTCGATGAGCTCGTCGATGGTGTCCACCCGGACCACGCCGGTCTGCTTGAACATGGCGTCGTACACGGCGTCGGACCCGGCCATGGAGCCGGTGTGGGAATTGGCGGCTGCGCCGCCCAGGGCGCTGCGGCCCACCTTCAGCACCACGATGGGCTTTTTGCGGCTGACCCGCTTCAGGGTCTCGGCCAGCTCACGGCCGTTGCCGCAGCCCTCCATATAGATGCCGATGACCCGGGTGGAGTCGTCGGTCTCGAAATAGTTCAGCAGGTCCACAAAGTCCACATCGGCCATGTTGCCGATGGAGATGAACTTGTTATACAGCACCGGCTCCACCCGTCCGGCGCCCTCCATCAGGATGGTGCTGGCCAGAGCGCCGCTCTGGGAGATGAAGGTGATGCCGCTGGGCTGGCCGAAGGACGAGAAGGGCACGCCGGTGTCCACGAAGGTGGTATCCACCAGGCTGCGGTTGTCGATGACGCCGATACAGTTGGGGCCCACCACCCGGATGCCGTATTTCTCCGCCGTGCGCATCAGGCGGGCCTGGCGGTCGATGCCCTCGGGGGTCTTGGTCTCGGCGTAGTCCGCCGCGGCGCAGACGATGAACTTTACATCGCCCTTTTCCTCCATGCGGCGGTCCAGATCGTCCATGACGCTGTAGATCATCCGGGAGGGCATGATCAGGACCACCAGGTCCACATGGCCCTCCACCTCCGCCAGGGAGGGGGAGCAGGGATAGCCCAGGATCTCCGTTTCCTTGGGATTCACCGGATACACCTTTCCGGGGTAGCCCTTTTCCCGCATATTGCGGATCGCCACAAAGCCGGCCTTCCCCGGGTTGGAGGAAGCGCCCACCACGGCGATGCCGTCAGGCTGGAATAATTGCTTCATGCTTGTTCTCACCTCAAAATTCAGGATTCCTGCATGGGGTCAGGAGAGGCCCCACTGACCGCCGTCCAGAATGCCCACCACGGCCATGTCCACCGGGGCCTCCGCACACTTGCAGGCGTAGCGTGCGTTGCTGCCCCGGGTCACCAGAACGAAGTTGCCCTCGCCGCAGCCGATGGTGTCCGCTGCGGCAAACACCGGGCCGTCTGCCTCCAGGCTGCCCCGGTCGTTCAGAGCCGCCGCCTGGACCAGCACGATGCTGTGGCCCACCAGCTTCTCGTTTTTCACGGTGGAAATGATCTTTCCGATCACCTTGCATACATACATGACTCAGTTCCTCCTCGTTTTGTCCATATGCAGGCAAAGCATTCCGTTTATCTGCTTATAGCCTGACATATTTTCGGGGAAATGTCTGTCATTTCCACTACATTTTTGCGCTTTTGTTCCGCCGGGGGGTCAGTGCTCCAGCACCTGGCCCCGCTGGAGGTCGTCGGTAAGCTGGCCGTTCCAGGCGGCGATATGGCCGCCCTTGATGGTGGCCACCGGCCAGCCCCGCAGGGTGCGGCCCTGGAACAGGGAGAAGTCCGAACGGCTCAGCAGCTGGCGGGGGTCCACGGTGCGGGCGGCCCGCAGGTCCACCAGCACCAGGTCCGCGTCGCTGCCAGGGAGAATGGTCCCCTTCCGGGGATATACGCCGAAGATCCTGGCGGGGTTCATGGTCATCAGGGGCACCAGCTTCTCAATGGGCAGCTCCTGGCGATAAATGCCCTCGTCCAGGACGCTGACCAGGTGGGTACCCAGGGTGGGATATCCGGCTCCGGCCTCCCGCATGCCGGAGGACACCTGCTTTTCACCGGCGGTGAGCACGGTGTTGTCGGTGCCGATGGTGTCGATGAGGCCGCTGCGGATGCCGTCCCAGAGGGCCTTGCGGCTCTCCGGCTCACGGATGGGCGGCAGCATCTTGCCGTAGGCCCCGATGGGGCTGTCGGTATCCAGGCAGAGATAGGGGGAGGTGGTCTCCACATAGAGGTTGGGGTGCTTGTCGGCGGCCAGGGCCTCCATGGCCTCCCGGGTGGAGCTGTGGACCACATAGGTGCGCACGCCCATTTCCCGGGCAAAGTACGCCGCCCGGCGGACGGCCTCGCCTTCGGCCAGGTTGGGGTGGGTGCGGTTCCAGTCGGCCAGGGTGTCCAGCGGCTGGGACTGCATATCCTCCGTGGCATAGTCGCAGATGGAGGTGTTTTCGCAGTGGATGCTGAGGATGGGGTGGGCCGTGGGAGGCAGCTGCTTCATGCGCTGCATCAGCCGGATGATGAAGCCGTCCTCCTGGTGGGGGTACAGGCCCGGCACGCCGCACATGTACACCTTGAAGGAGTTCATGCCCTGGCGGGAATACAGGGGCAGCTCGTCGATCTGCTGCTGCTCCCGCAGGGAGAAGTGGGGGATCATGTCCACCCGGGACAGCTGGGACACCTCCCGGCGCAGGCGGTCGATCACCGGCAGATAGCTGCCGGGCTGATTGAAGTAGGTGCCGATGGTGGTGACGCCCCCCAGGATGGCGGAGCGGGTCTCGCTCTCCAGCTCCTGGCCGAAGGGCACCGCCAGACCCAGGTGGGTGTGGGGGTCGATGATCCCCGGCAGCACATACAGGCCGGAGGCGTCGATGACCCGGCGGCCCCGGGGCACCTCCGCCGTCAGGGCGGCGATCTTCCCGCCCCGGACGCACACATTCAGCGGCAGGCAGCCCATCTCCGGCAGCACGCAGGTGCCGCCCAGGATGACCAGGTCATACTCCTCCCCGCCTCCTCCGGCGGCCTGGGGCCGCAGGGGCGCGGCGGGCGCGGGCCGGGATACGGAGGCCGGCTGCGGCGCAGCCGGGGCGGGCCGGGGTGCCGGCTGCGGGGCGGCAGCCGTCCGGGCGGCCGCCTGGGCGGCGTCCACCAGCTTCACGCCCCGGCGCTGGGCCAGCTCCCGGGCCAGGTCCGTCAGCCGGTCCTCGGGTCCCATCACCAGCTCCGTCTCCCCCCGGCGCACCAGGGCGAGAACGTCGTCGGAGGTGAGGATCCGTTTCATTTCCCGGCCTCCAGCTCGCTTCTGAGCTTGCCCACCTCACCGGCCACGGCGCTGCTGAGCAGCGCCAGCTCGGAGTTGATGATGCACATATCAAAGCCCTTGGCGTACCAATTGCGGGCGGCGTCGAAGTTGCCGGCGAAGATGCCCAGGCGCTTGCCGGCCCTGGCGGTCTTTTCCCGCAGCAGCATGATGGTATCCGTCAGGCGGGGGTTGCTGAACTGGGCGAAAATGCCCATGTCCATGGACAGGTCGCCGGGGCCGATGAAGAACATGTCGATGAAGTCGCTCTGGACGATCTCGTCGATGTGCTCCACGGCCTGGACGGTTTCCAGCTGCACCACGATGTTGGTGGTGCGGTTGATGTCCTGATCCGTGGCCAGCTGGATGATGCTGTCGCCATAGTCCCACAGGCGGGAGGGGCCGCTGCCCCGGTGGCCGATAGGAGGATACTGGCTGTAGTCCTTCAGGCGGCGGATGTCGTCCATGGTGCGGATCTGGGGGATCAGCAGGGCGTCCGCTCCGATATCCAGGGCGCCGGCCACGTTCTCATAGGACAGGGTGGGAATGCGCACCATGCCATAGGTGGGGGTGGCCTTCAGGCTCTGGAGCATCTTCTGGACGGTTTCCAGGTGCATGGCGTTGTGCTCGGCGTCGATGCAGACAAAGTCGAAGCCGAAGTGGCCCACAAACTCCGTCATCACGGGATGGGGCGTGCCGATGAAGGTGCCCATCAGCTTCTTGTCGGAGCAGATCAGGTCACGGAAGGCGGGCTTGTTCAGGCCGGGGGCCGTCAGCTTCTGGGCGGTGACGGGGCCGCCGGAGGGGGCGGCAAAGGCGGAGGAGCCATAGCCTCCGCCCACGGCGCTGCCGCCGCCGGAGGGGGCGGCTGCGGGACGGGATGCAGCGGGGCGGGACGCCGGCTGGGCCGCCGGGGCGGCGCCGGTTACGATCTCCATGCCCAGGGTCTGCAGGGTCTCCCGGGCCAGATCGGTGAGGATGGGCATGGAGTCCAGACGGATGGTCTGCACCCCCTGCTGGTGATAGGCCAGCACATCCTCGCGGGTGAAAAAGTTCTGCATGATCTTGCCTCCCGCGCTTTATCAATACAGGGCCGAAAGGGCCTCGTCGGGACGGGCGATGACGTTGGTGTTGACCACCTTGCCGATGCGCTCCACCTCGGCCTCGGCGGCGTCGATGGCGGCACGGACGGCGCCGATCTCGCCCTTGATGATCACGGCGATCATGGCCTTGCCGGTGTTTTCACGGCCCACCACTTCCACGTTGGCGGCCTTCAGGGCGGCGTCAGCCGCCGCAATGGCGGGCACCAGGCCCACGACTTCGATATATCCGTAAGAGTCCATTTGTGCTCCTCCTTATTCCTTGTCGTCCGAAAGCTTCAGGCCCACCACCTTGGCCGCACCCTCGGCGGGGCGGGCGATGACGTGGGCGCAGTGCAGCTGGCCCGCCTGCTTGGCGGCGGCCGCTCCGGCGTCCACCGCCGTGCGGATGGCGCCGATCTCGCCGGTGACGGCCACGGTGACATAGCCGCCGCCGATGACCTCGCAGCCGGCCAGGGTCACGTCGGCAGCCTTGACCATGGCATCCGCCGCCGCAACGGCGGGAATATAGCCGACAACTTCAATAAATCCCCAAGAACGCATTTTTCTTTACCTCCTCAGCATTGCAGCATTTCCACCAGCTCCGGCGTGGGGCGGGCGATGGTGTAGCAGCCCATCAGGGCGTCCATCCGGTTGGCAGCCGCCGCACCGGAATCCACCGCCGTGCGCACCGCGCCCACCTCACCGCGAACGATGATGGTGACCATGGCGGCGCCGATCCAGACCTTTTTGACGATCTCCACATTGGCGGCCTTGACCATGGCGTCGGCCACGGCAAAGGCGGGCACATAGCCCTGGGTCTCCACAAATCCCAAAGATTGCATAGCTGTCTCCTCTCGTTTTCTGTGCGCCTTGGCGCAAATTTTTATGGCTGCCGTCCCTCTCCGCAGGTGCTGGCGTGCCGGAGAGGGGCCGGGCCCCCCTCCGGCAGCGTGTGGAGAGAAAACGGGAGATGGCGTATGTTAGCGGTTGGCCATGATCTCGCGCATGGCCTTGCAGACGAAGCGATCCTCCTCGGGGGTGCCGATGGAGATGCGGTTGGCCTTGAAGTTGCCGCGGATGATGATGCCGTAGTCCAGCAGGCGGTCAGCAAACCACTTCACGTCCACACCGGGATCGAAGTAGATAAAGTTGGTGTGGGAGGGCCAGACCCGGAAGCCCAGCTCCTTCATGCAGGAGACCAGGATCTCGCGGCCCTCCTGGTTGCCCTTCTTGGTCATCTCCTGGAACTCCACGTCGTCCAGGGCGGCCTCGGCGGCGTGCAGGCCCATGCGGCTGCAGCAGAAGCCGGTGGAATCCCGCTGCAGATACTCGATGATCTCGCGGTTGGCCATCAGATAACCCATACGGGCGCCGGCCATGCCGTACAGCTTGGAGAAGGTGCGCACCACGATGAGGTTTTCGTCATCGGCGATGGCGTCCACCATGGTCCGGTAGTTGGGGTCCTCCACGAAGTCGATATAGGCCTCGTCCACCACCAGCAGGACGTGCTCAGGCAGCTTCTTCTGGAAGGCGTGGAGCTCGTCGGAGTCGATGAGGGTGGCGGTGGGGTTGTTGGGGTTGCAGAGGAAGATGGCCTTGGTCTTGTCGGTGATGGCGGCCAGGACCTTGTTGAAGTCAGGGGTCAGGGTGTCCTCCTCCAGGGGGACCTCCACCAGCTTGCCCCGGCAGCGCTTGACGTAGTTATAATAGCTGGGATAGGTGGGGGGCGTCAGGATGATCTCGTCGCCGGGCTGGATGAACACCTCGGCGATGAAGCCCAGGCCCGCGGTAGCGCCCTCAGTGACCATGACCTCATCCACGGACAGGCCGTGCTTCTCCGCCAGCTTCTTGCGCAGGTCCTGGGCCCGGACATCGGGATAGCGGTTGGCCAGAGGAGCCTGCTGGCAAATGGCCTCGGCGGCCTTGGGGGAGGTGCCGAAGGGGTTTTCGTTGGTGGCCAGCTGCAGCAGCTTGGTCACGCCGGGCCGCATGCTCTTGGACTGCTCGTCCGCACCCACCACATAGGGAGGGGCTTCCTTCACAAATTCACTGACCAGATTCTTAACAGACATTTTCTTTTCCTCCATAAAGTCATTGGTTGTCCCGTGGGGACCCGTTATCCGTAGTCTAACAGAAAGGGCCCGGCGGGCCTGTAAACGCCGTTACAAACCGGCGAATTTAATCCGAACAGCTCACGCCGGAGTCGTTGATCCGCTGGCGCAGGGCGTCCATCTGGACCACATAGTAAAGCCCCGATTTCTTCATCAGGATCCTGTCCTTTACCAGGCCGGAGATGATGTTGGACACGCACACCCGGCTCAGGCCGGTGATCTCGGCGATGTCCTGGTGGGTGAAGCGGATATACAGCAGCTTCTGGCCGTTCTTCTCCTCGGAATACTGCTCGGCCAGGTGCAGCAGGTAAAAGCATACCCGCCCCTCGCTGTGGTGAAAGCTCATCAGCTCGATCTGGGTCAGCAGCATCCGGTTGATGCGGTTGCTCTGCATGAGGATGTTGTGGGTCATCTGGAAGTTGTCCCGGATCCGGGAGGAGGCCTCCTCCTTGGGGATCACATACACATCCGCCTCGTCGCTGACGACCTCGGCCTGACAGGAGTTGGGGCTGCCGTCAAACAGGGTCTGGTTGCCGAACATGCATCCGGCGTCCAGCACCATGGTGTTGCGCATATCGCCCTCCGGCGTACACAGGCACATGGCCACCCGGCCGCGCTTGATGATGAAGACGTTCTCGCTGTACTCCTGCTGGCCATAGAATATATGCCCCCGGAAAAAGTGCCGGGCGTACCGTTCGTCGGTCAGGGGACCCCAATCCAGATGACTCATGTCGATCCAAGGGGAGTCGATCTGGCGATATTTGCGTTCTGCCATCTTCATTTACCTCCTGTGTATGATTTTGCGAATATGTGATGCGAACCGGCAAGCCCATTTGGCCCTGCCGGTCCGCACCAGACTGCGGGGAGAGAAAGCTCCGCAGGGCGACTTATGCGATGATTTTTACTTGGTCTGGGCAGGCAGGGCCTTCACAGGCTCGCCGTTGGGACCCTCGTACTTGCGGCCCCAGCCGGTGATCACGGCCACGGCCAGCGCCACGAACAGGAACCAGCAGTGCAGGCTGGCGCCGGCCAGGCTCACGGGGCTGACTTCCTGCACAAAGGAATAGGTGTCCATCAGGCCCTGGATGCAGGACAGGGCGATGAAGACGAAGGCGCTGGTGACGGGGATCACAGCGGGCAGGGTGCTGCCGAAGCCGTCCATCAGGTTGGCCCGGCGATAGGGGTGCAGACCCTTGGACTTGCCCAGGTCGTTGGCGATGGGGCCCCACATGATGATGGCGGGACCGTTGGCGGAGCCCAGGCAGATGGAGGAGACCATCAGGCCCACGGAGATGATGACCTCGGTGCCCACCACGGAGCGGTTGAGCTTGCTGTGGACCAGGCCGTCGATGACCTGCTGCAGCAGACCGCTGGCGTTGAGGATGCCGATGATACCGGCGATGGCGTACAGGTAGCCCACGGTGCCGATCATGTTGTTGACGCCGTCGATGAGGAAGCCGCCCAGGGTGCCGTCCTGCATGCCCATGATGTCGGAGGGAACCAGGATGCCGCTGACCAGGCCGATGATGGTGCCGGAGATCAGGCCCCAGGTGCAGGCCACATAGATGTTGCGCTTGATGAAGGCCACAATCAGCAGGATGGCCACGGGGATCAGCATGATCAGGCCCTTGGGATTGCTGTACTGGGTCAGGATGGCCTCGGCCTCAGCCGCGTTGATGGCGGAGCCGGAGCCGCCGAACAGGGCGAAACAGACGGTGGCGGCGGCAGCGGCCACCAGGGCGTACTTCATACGGCTGCCCACAACGCCGGCCACGTCGGCCACGCCGGGCTTGTTGGTGTACTCCTGGGTGGAGGCGGAGGCGATGGTGGTGTCGGAGATGGGGCCGACGTTATCGCCGAAGATGGCGCCGCTGAGGATGGCACCGGCCAGGAACACGGGATCGGCGCCCAGCAGCAGGCCGGAGGGATACAGGATGGGGAAGGCGGTGAACATGGTGCCGATGGAGGTGCCGGTGGCAGTGGCGATGACGCAGGTGGCGATGAAGGTGAAGGCCACGAAGCCGCCGCCGGACAGGCCGATCTTATCGCCCAGCCACACGAAGCCCTGGGCCACGCCGCCGCGGGTCATCAGCTTGCCGAACATGCCCACAATCAGCAGGATCAGGGCCAGCTCGTTCATAATCTTGGAGGACATGCCGGTTGCCACGGCGTCCCAGTATTTGCCCCAGTTCTTGGACAGCAGGGATCCGATGATCAGGGCCACATAGCCGCCCATGCACAGGTGCATCATGTCGAAGGTCTTGAAGACCACGAAGAACAGGATGCAGAACACCACGAACAGCAACAGGGGGACCAGGGCGAAGAGATTCGTACCGTGAAACTCTACGTCAAATTTTTTCTTTTCCATACCAACTCTCCTTTTGTTGTGGGGACAGCGGCCCATCCGCTGTCGTTGAAAAAATAGTAGCAAAAAGGATTTTTCCAGTATGTAAAATGCATTACATTTTTTCGGTTTCTCCATTTCGGCCCATTTGCGGCGGCGATTTTTGTAGATAAATGACAATTTTCGGCGGCTTCGTTTCGTTTTGAGAAAAATCGACCCGCCGGAATGGTGAGAATTTTTTGTTGCGTCTGCTTTATCGTTGTAAAACGCTGCACTTTCCGCCGGAATACATGCCGCGGCAAGCTCTCTCTCAAAATCTTAGCAAAATCTGAATGGGTGGAACAGACACCGTTCTGTGTGGGTATTCGCAAAATTGCGCGAATGAGTGTATATCGTGAGCTATATATGGGTAGCACTGTGGTGTGAGTATAACGCCGCAGCAGGCGGATGTCCAGTGTTTTCCCAGAATTTTCCTGTGGTAAATCCTTCCGGTGTCAAGGAGAATCCCGGGGTGCGGAAAAGCTCCATATAATAGAGATGTTGGGCAGATAGTCCAAAGAGGGGCCCGGTTTTTCGGCAATCAGCCGAATGTTTCCTGCGGCGAACAATTCCGATTGACACCCTTTCCCGCACCGTGATAGAATGGGTGCGACAACGGAATAGGGAAATCGGTGGATGGACTCGGGAGAGACTGCGCCCCTGCGGGCGCGGCGCCGAAGGGGAACGCAGAAGCTCTCAGGCAAAAGGGACCGGGTCCGGACGATACTCCGAAAAGGCCGGATCACCGGCCACCGAAGGTGCAACCTGCCCCGGATGGGGCGGGGAATCTCTCAGGTCAGGATACGGGGGCGCAAGGCAACGGCTTTGCGCCCTTTTTTGCTGCCCGAAAACGGAACAAATCTGAAGGAGGAGCTTATCAAATGAGCGAACTGAAGCGCACGCAGCTGTATGACGTGCATGTGGCCGCCGGGGCCACCATGGTGGATTTCGGCGGGTGGGAGATGCCCATCCAGTATCCCTCCGGCATCATTGCCGAGCACCTGTATACCCGCCAGGTGTGCAGCCTGTTCGACGTGTCCCACATGGGCCGCCTGCTGATCGAGGGGCCCCAGCGCAAGGAATTTCTCCAGCATGTGCTGACCAGCAACGTCAGCGCCCTGGACCTGAACATGGCCCAGTACTGCATCATTCCCAACGAAAACGGCGGGGCCGTGGACGACGCGTATCTGTATCTGTTCCAGGAGGACAGCTATCTGCTGGTGGTCAACGCCGCCAACATCGACAAGGACCTGGAGCACCTGAACCGGGCGCTTTCCGGCTTCGACTGCACCATCACCAACATCAGCGCCGAATGGGCCTCCATCGCCGTCCAGGGCCCCAAGAGCAAGGAGATGCTCATGACCCTGACCGGCGGCGAGTCCCCCACCAAGGAGCCCACCAAGAACTCCCTGGGCACCGTGTCCCTGGAGGGTCGCCAGGCCCGCATCGCCAAGACCGGCTACACCGGCGAGCCTCTGGGCTACGAGGTATACGTCCGCAGCGAGGACGTGGTGTGGCTGTGGAACCGTCTGGTGGAGCTGGGCGCGCGGCCTGCCGGCCTGGGCGCACGGGATACCCTGCGGATGGAGGCCTCCTTCCCCCTGTACGGCCACGAGATGGGCACCGCCCCCGACGGCAGCGAGATCCCCATCTTCGCCGTGCCCCTGGCCAAGTTCGCCGTGAGCTTCTCCGCCCAGAAGGGCGATTTCATCGGCCGGGCCGCCCTGGAGCGCCAGCACCGGGCCTTTGTCCGGTATATGGACCGGGACTTCTCCGACCTGTCTCCCCTGCCCCGGAGGATAGCGCCCATCGCCCTGCTGGACCGGGGCGTCATGCGGGCCGGAATGGAGATCTATCAGGGCGACAAGCTGGTGGGCTGGGTCACCAGCGGCACCATGGTGCCCTATTTCAAGACCCAGGGCCAGGGCCTGTCCACCGTGATCCTGGAGGCCAGCGGCAAGCGGGCCATCGGTCTGTGCTATATCGACAGCGACGTGCTGGTGGATGACACCGTGGAGGTGGACATCCGGGGCAAGCGGCTCAAGGCCGTGATCCCCGCCCGGCACATGAGCGTGGGCGCGCCTCCCTTCGCCCGTCCCCTGCTGTACGGCGAGCAGGAGGAGGTCCGCACCGTGGCCGGCGGCGACCGCACCGGCAAGGCCCTGACCCTGCTGCACAAGGCCATCGAGAACCACGTCTGGCGGCAGGAGCAGTGCGTGAACCTGATCCCCTCGGAGAATACCCCCAGCCGGGCCGTGCGCCTGCTGTCCGGCAGCGACCCGGCCTGCCGCTATGCCGAGCACAAGAAGATCCTGGCCTTCTATGAGAAGGAGGTGTTCTATTACCAGGGCACCAAGTTCATCGACCAGGTGGAGCGGATGCTGGCCGAGGAGATGCGGGCCTACTTCGGCTGCACCGAGGTGGAGACCCGGACCCTCAGCGGCCAGATGTCCAACATGGCGGTGTTCTCCGCCCTGATGGACTGGAAAAACCGCTTCGACCGCAAGAACGAGGCCAAGCGCCTGGGCTATGTCATGAACAACCACATCATCAAGGGCGGCCACCTGTCCGCCCAGCCCATGGGTGCTCTGCACGACTACATCGCCATCGACCCCGTTACCGAGAAGCCCGCCGTGGTGAACTTCCCCGTGTGCCGGGATAACCCCTATAAGATGGACGTGGAGGAAACCAAGAAGCTCATCGACCGCTATCGTCCGGAGCTGATCATCTTCGGCAAGTCCATGGTCCTGCACAAGGAGCCTGTGGCCCAGATCCGGCAGTTTGTGGATGAGCAGAAGATCCCCACCACCATCATGTACGACATGGCCCATGTGCTGGGCCTTATCGGCGATCACTTTCAGAACCCCTTCCAGGAGGGCGCGGAGATCGTCACCGGCTCCACCCACAAGACCTTCTTCGGCCCCCAGCGGGGCGTCATCGGCGTGAACTATAAGGAGGAGGACCTGAAATACGGCCTGTGGAAAACCATCGAAAGCCGCACCTTCCCCGGAAGCGTCTCCAACCACCATCTGGGCACCCAGCTGGGTATGCTGATGGCCGCCTATGAGATGAACCAGTTCCGGGACGCCTATCAGAGCGCCATCATCCGCAACGCCAAGTCTTTCGCCAGGAGCCTGAAGAGCTATGGCCTGGACGTGGTGGGCGACCCCGCCATCGACTACACCGAGACCCACCAGGTCATCGTGTCCGTGGGCTACGGCGAGGGCGCGGAAATCGCCGAGCGGCTGGAGCAGAACAACGTCATCGTCAACTATCAGGCCACCCCCGATGAGGAAGGCTTCACCGCCTCCGGCGCCCTGCGCATGGGCGTCAGCGAGATGACCCGGTTCGGCTTCGAGGAGAAGGACTTCGACCAGCTGGCCAGCCTCATGGCCGACTGCATCCTCCGGGGCCGGGAGATCAAGGGCGACGTGGAGCGCCTGCGGGCCGGTCACACCGAGATGCGCTACTGCTTCGACGACGCCGCCATCAACGACGCCCTGGAGCAGCTGGCCGGCAAGCTGGACATCTGAACAAACAACAAAACATATTAAATTTGGAGGTAAATCACAATGCTGTATCCGACTGATCTGAAGTATTCCAAGTCCCACGAGTGGGTGAAGATGGAGGACGGCGTGGCCGTCATCGGCATTTCCGACTTTGCACAGGACGCTCTGGGCGATGTGGTGTTCGTGAACCTGCCCGGCGAGGGCGACGACGTCACTGCCGGCGAGGCCTTCGGCGATGTGGAGTCCGTCAAGGCCGTGTCCGACCTGGTGTGCCCCGTCACCGGCGCCGTCTGCGCCGTCAACGAGGAGCTGCTGGACCAGCCTGAGCTTCTGAACAAGGCTCCCTATGACGCGTGGCTCATCAAGGTGGAGAATGTCACCGACACCGAGGAGCTGCTGGACGCCGCCGCCTACGAGGCCTTCTGCACCGAGGAGGGCTGAGCATGGGCAGCTATGTCCCCTCCACCCAGGCCCAGCGGGAGCAGATGCTCCGCGCCGTGGGGCTGGAGAATGTCATGGACCTGTACCGGGACGTGCCGGAGCAGATGCTGCTGCGGGAGCCGCTGCACATCCCCGACGGCATGAGCGAGCTGGAGGCCGCCCGGGCGGTGTCCGCCATGGCCGCCGAAAACCGCACCTACGCCACCATTCTGCGGGGCGCGGGGGCCTATGACCACTACATTCCCTCCATCGTCAAGTACATCCCCGCCAAGGAGGAGTTTCTGACGGCCTATACCCCCTATCAGGCGGAGATGAGCCAGGGGCTTTTGCAGTCTATCTTCGAGTATCAGACCATGATCTGCGAGCTCACCGGCATGGACGTGTCCAACGCCTCCGTGTATGACGGGGCCACCGCCGCCGCCGAGGCGGCGGCCATGTGCCGGGAGCGCAAGCGCCGGGTGACCCTGATCTCCGGTGCGGCCCACCCCGACACCATCAACACCGTGCGCACCTATTGCTACGGCACCGGCGACGAGCTGCGGGTGGTGCCGGTGAAGGACGGCAGGACCGATATGGACGCCCTGCGGGAGATGCTGGACGACGGCGCGGCCTCCTTCTATGTGCAGCAGCCCAACTTCTTCGGCCAGTTCGAGGACGCCGAGGCCCTGGGCCAGCTGGTGCACCAGGCGGGCGCCAGGTACATCATGGGCTGCAACCCCATTGCCCTGGCCATTATGAAGACCCCCCGGGACTGCGGCGCGGACATCGCCGTGGGCGAGGGACAGCCTTTGGGCTTGCCCCTGGGCTGCGGCGGCCCGTATCTGGGCTACATGGCCGCCACCGACAAGCTCATGCGCAGGCTCCCCGGCCGCATCGTGGGTGAGACCACCGACGACCAGGGCCGCCGAGCCTATGTGCTGAGTCTCCAGGCCCGGGAACAGCACATCCGCCGGGAAAAGGCCAGCAGCAATATCTGCTCCAACGAGGCCCTGTGCGCCCTGACGGCGGGGCTGTACATGGCCACCATGGGCCCCGACGGCATGGCGGAGGCTGCGGAGCAGTCCATGGCCAAGGCCCACTATCTGGAAAAGGCGCTGACGGCCCTGCCCGGGGTGGAGCCGGTGTACGGCGGGGCGTATTTCCACGAGTTTGTCCTGAAAATGCCCCGCAGCCAGGAGCTGCTGGAGGCCCTGGACCGCCGGGGAATCCTGGGCGGCCTGCCTCTGGGCGACGACCGGGTTCTGTGGTGCGCCACGGAGAAGGTCAGCCGCCGGGAACTGGACGAAGCCGTATCCATCGTCAAGGAGGTGCTGGACAAATGAAGCTGATTTTTGAAAAGAGCGTGCCCGGCCGCCGGTGCACCATTCTGCCCTCCTGCGACGTGGACGCCGTCTCCCTGCCGGAGTCCCTGCGCCGGGAGACGAAGCCCGACCTGCCCCAGCTCAGCGAGACGGACATCTCCCGCCACTATACGGAGCTGTGCCACCAGGTCCACGGCGTCAACTGCGGGTTCTATCCCCTGGGCTCCTGCACCATGAAGTATAACCCCCGCATCGACGAGGAGATGGCGGCCCTGCCGGGCTTCACCAACTGCCATCCCCTGGCCCCCAGGGAGTCCCTGGCCGGTATGCGCCATGTGCTGGACACCGCCCGGGAATATCTCTGCGAAATCACCGGCATGGACGGCATGACCTTCCAGCCGGCGGCGGGCGCTCACGGCGAGTTCACCGGCGTGCTGCTGATCAAGCAGTATCACGACGCCCGGGGGGACAAGAAGCGCACCAAGATCATCGTTCCCGACTCCGCCCACGGCACCAACCCCGCCACGGCGGCCATGTGCGGCTATGAGGTGGTGAACATCGCCTCCGGCCCCGACGGCTGCGTGGATCTGGAGAGTCTGAAGGCCGCCCTGGGCGACGACACCGCGGGTCTGATGCTGACAAACCCCAACACCGTGGGCATCTTCGACAAGAACATCCTGGAGATCACCCGGCTGGTCCACGAGGCCGGCGGCCTGTGCTACTACGACGGAGCCAACCTCAACGCCGTGATGGGCATCGTCCGCCCCGGCGACATGGGCTTTGACTGCATCCACATGAATCTGCACAAGACCTTCGCCACGCCCCACGGCGGCGGCGGTCCCGGCGCAGGCGCCGTGGGCTGCAAGGCGTTCCTGACGCCCTATCTGCCCCACTCCGCCTCGGCAGAGGAGGAGGGGCATATCCAGGTCCGCAGCTTTATGGGCAACTTCCTGGTGGTGGTCCGGGCGCTGACGTATCTGCTGACCCTGGGCCGCCAGGGCATTCCCGAGGCGGCGCAGAACGCCGTGCTCAACGCCAACTATCTCCAGGCCCGGCTCCGGGGCACCTATACCCCCGCCTATGACCGCATCTGCATGCACGAGTTCGTGCTGGATCTCAGCGGGCTGAAGAAGGAGACCGGGGTCAGCGCCCTGGACGTGGCCAAGTCCCTGATTGACGAGGGCATTCATCCGCCCACCATGTACTTCCCCCTGATCGTCCATGAGGCCCTGATGCTGGAGCCCACGGAGACCGAGGGACCCGAGGTCCTGGACCATGCGGCGGAGGTGCTGCGGATGCTGTATCAGCGGGCGTATGACGACCCCGCCGCCATGCACGGCGCACCCCACCATATGCCCATCGGCCGTCCCGACGAGGTGAAGGCCGCCCGGCACCCGGTGCTGCGGTGGAAACGGGCGTGATCTCATCAACGGAGGAAGAAGCTATGTCTGATTATCAGCTCATCGTTATCGGCGCGGGGCCCGGCGGCTATACCGCCGCCCTGGAGGCCGCCAAGCTGGGGCTGCACACCGCCGTGGTGGAGCGCCGGGAGGTAGGCGGCACCTGCCTGAACCGGGGCTGCATCCCCACCAAGACCCTGCTCCACGCCTCCCAGGTATACCGGGACGCCGTGGACGGCTCCCCTGCCGGGGTCCACGCCGGGGACATCACCTTCAATCTGGGAGAGATGTTCGCCTATAAGCGGGCCGTTTCCGAGAAGCTCCGGGGCGGCATCCACGCCCTGCTGAAGGGGGCTAAAGTGGACCTGCTGGAGGGCACCGCCCGCATCGACGCCCCGGGCCGCGTCACCGTTGCCGGCCCGGAGGGGGACACGGTTTACACCGCCGACCGCATTCTGGCCGCCACCGGCTCCGTGCCGGTGCGCCCGCCCATCCCGGGGCTGGACCTGCCGGGGGTCATGACCTCCGATGAGCTGCTGGAGGGCAGCGACAGCCTGTATGAGTCCCTGGTGATCATGGGCGGCGGCGTCATCGGCGTGGAATTTGCCACGTTTTACGCGAACCTGGGCTGCCGGGTCACCCTCATCGAGGGCATGGACCGGCTGCTGCCCACCATGGACCGGGAGCTGGGTCAGAACCTGGGCCAGATCCTGAAAAAGCAGGGAGTGGAGGTGCTGACCTCCGCCATGGTCCGGCGGGTGGAGCAGACGCCGGAGGGCCTGACGGTCCATGTGGACCAGAAGGGCAAGGAAAAGGCCGTGTCCGGCGAAAAGGTCCTGTGCGCCATCGGACGCCGTCCCTGCTGGGATGGGCTGTTCGCCCCGGAGCTGGTTCCCGAGACCCGGGGCCGCAGCCTGCTGGTGGATGAGGACTTCCGCACCAGCATCCCCGGGGTCTACGCCATCGGCGATGTGTCCGCCGTGATCCAGCTGGCCCATGTGGCCGCCGCCCAGGGCATCGCCTGCGTGAATCGTATGTGCGGCCGCCAGTCCGCCACGGACCTGAACGTGGTGCCCAGCTGCATCTACAGCAGTCCCGAGATCGCCGTGGTGGGCCTCACCGAGGCCGAGGCCAAGGAGCAGGGCATCAACGCCGTGTCCGGCAAGTGCACCATGTTTGGCAACGCCCGGACGGTCATCGAGGACCCGGGCCGCTGCTTCATGAAGCTGGTGGCCGACCGGGATACCGGCCGTCTCATCGGCGCGCAGTTGATGTGCCAGCACGCCAGCGACATCATCAGCCAGCTCAGCGCCGCCCTGGTAAACGGCCTGACGGTGGGGCAGCTGCTGTCCGTTATGCGGCCCCATCCCTCCTTCGAGGAGGCCATGACCGAGGCTCTGGAGCGTCTGGCCGAAAAGCTGTAACAACCTATACCGGCAAGCGCTCTCCCCCGGGTGCGGAAAATCTTCCGCGCCCGGGGGTTTTTGTTGCATTTGCAATTGTGAAATGTCTTGTCATACTATATATTGTAGGTAACAGGGCGGCAGGTACTCCTATATCTTGTGTCTATTGTACAGAATCGACAAAATATCCAGGGGATTTTCGTCAGGCATTTTCCCCATATTTAGGGCTTTGGGCTTGCATCAGCACAGGATATGGTATATGATTAAGGGGCTGATTGACCGCTGCCCATTGAGGCAGCTTTTGCTATGGAGAGAGAAAAAATCAGGAGAAAGGACAGGCGATACACATGAAGATCATCAAGCGCAACGGGGCTGAGGTCCCCTTCGATATCCAGAAAATTGAGGTGGCCGTCACCAAGGCCAACAACTCTGTGGCCGAGGCCGACCGCATGACCCCGGTGCAGATCGGGCGCATCGCCGAGTCCGTGGAGCTGCAGTGCCAGAAAATGAACCGCGCTCCCACCGTGGAGGAGATTCAGGACATGGTGGAGCACCACATCATGGCCCACGGGGCCTTTGAGGTGGCCAAGCACTACATCACCTACCGCTATACCCGGTCCCTGGTGCGCAAGGCCAACACCACCGACGACAAGATCCTCTCCCTCATCGAGTGCAACAACGAGGAGGCCAAGCAGGAGAACTCCAACAAAAATCCCGTGGTGAACTCCACCCAGCGGGACTATATGGCCGGCGAGGTGTCCCGGGACATCACCAACCGCCTGCTGCTGCCCCGGGAGATCGTGGAGGCCCACGAGGAGGGCATCATCCACTTCCACGACACCGACTATTTCGCCCAGCACATGCACAACTGCGACCTGGTGAACCTGGAGGACATGCTGCAAAACGGCACCGTTATCACCGGCACCATGATCGAAAAGCCCCATTCCTTCGCCACCGCCTGCAACATCGCCACCCAGATCGTGGCCCAGGTGGCCTCCAACCAGTATGGCGGCCAGTCCATCAGTCTGACCCACCTGGCCCCCTTCGTGGAGGTCAGCCGCCAGAAGATCCGCCGCATCGTCCTGGCGGAGATGGCGTCCATCGGCGTGGACCCCGGCGAGGAGAAGATCAGCGAGCTGGTGGAGGCCCGCCTGCGGGAGGAGATCCGCCGGGGCGTGCAGACCATCCAGTATCAGGTGGTGACTCTGCTGACCACCAACGGACAGGCCCCCTTCATCACGGTGTTCATGTACCTGAACGAGGCCCGGAACGAGCGGGAGAAGAAGGACCTGGCCATGATCATCGAGGAGATGCTCCTTCAGCGCTATCAGGGCGTGAAGAATGAGCAGGGCGTGTGGGTGACCCCCGCCTTCCCCAAGCTGATCTATACCCTGGAGGAGGACAACATCCATGAGGACTCCCCCTACTGGTATCTGACGGAGCTGGCCGCCAAATGCACCGCCCGCCGCATGGTGCCGGACTATATCTCCGAAAAGAAGATGAAGGAGCTCAAGGGCGACGTGTACACCTGCATGGGGTGCCGCTCCTTCCTGACCCCGGACCGTTTTACCGATGCCGGGATCGGCAACGTTGCCAACGCTGGAAATTACGAGCCCGGCAAGCACAAGTACTACGGACGGTTCAACCAGGGCGTGGTCACCATCAACCTGCCGGACGTGGCCCTGTCCTCCGGCGGAAACACCGAGAAGTTCTGGCAGATCTTCGAGGAGCGGCTGGAGCTGTGTCACAAGGCCCTGCGGTGCCGCCACGAGCGGCTGCTGGGCACCACGTCGGACGCGGCCCCCATTCTGTGGCAATACGGCGCGCTGGCCCGGCTGAAGAAGGGCGAGACCATCGACAAGCTGCTGTATAACGGCTATTCCACCATCTCCCTGGGCTATGCGGGCCTTTACGAGTGCGTGAAGTATATGACCGGCAAGAGCCACACGGACCCCTCCGCCACCCCCTTCGCCCTGGCCATCATGCAGAAGATGAATGACAAGTGCAAGGAGTGGAAAACCGCCGAAAACATCGACTACTCCCTGTACGGCACGCCGCTGGAGTCCACCACCTATAAGTTCGCCAAGTGCCTGCAGAAGCGCTTCGGCGTCATCAAGGGCATCACCGACAAGGGCTATATCACCAACAGCTATCATGTGAACGTCACCGAGGAGATCGACGCCTTCACCAAGCTGGAGTTCGAGGCCCAGTTCCAGCACCTGTCCCCCGGCGGCGCCATCAGCTATGTGGAGGTGCCGGACATGCAGAACAACATCCCCGCCGTGCTGGAGGTAATGAAGTTCATCTATGACCACATCATCTACGCCGAGCTGAACACCAAAAGCGACTATTGCCAGGTCTGCGGCTGGGACGGCGAGATCCAGATCGTGGAGGAGGACGGCAAGCTCATCTGGAAATGCCCCCGGTGCGGCAACACCGACCAGGACAAGATGAACGTGGCCCGCCGCACCTGCGGCTATATCGGCACCCAGTTCTGGAATCAGGGGCGGACCCAGGAGATCAAGGACCGGGTGCTGCACCTGTAAGGGGTTTCCTTCCGCCGTTTAGTAGTATATATTACCTAAAAGGAGCAATATCGTGTACTATGGCAATCTGAAAAAATGTGATATTGCCAACGGCATCGGGGTCCGGGTGACGCTGTTTGTGTCCGGCTGCACCAACCACTGCCCGGACTGCTTCCAGCCCCAGACCTGGGACTTTCACTATGGAAAGCCCTTCACCGACGACACCCGGGCGGAGATTTTCGCCGAGCTGGACAAGCCCTATGTCAACGGGCTGACGGTGCTGGGGGGCGAGCCCTTTGAGCCGGAGAACCAGCGGGACCTGCTGCCGCTTCTGCAGGAGGTCCGGCGGCGGTATCCGGACAAGAGCATCTGGTGCTTCACCGGCTTCCGGCTGGAGGACGAGCTGCTGCGGGATGGGTCCCATCCCCGGTGCCAGGCAACGGACCGGCTGCTCTCGTGCATCGACGTGCTGGTGGACGGACGGTTCGTGGCGGCAGAGAAGGACATCAGCCTGCAGTTCCGGGGCAGCCGGAACCAGCGGGTGCTGGACCTGCCCAAAACCCTGGCCGCCGGGCAGCCGGTGATTTGGGAGCACCTGAAAAAATGAAAAAATCAGCGGGCATCCGGTGCAGAAGCCGGGTGCCCGCTGGATATTTATTCGGGATGCGTATCAGCTGATCTGGGCCGGGTCCGGAGTCTTTCGCCAGAACCGGGTCATAAAGACCAGGGCCATCACCAGGCACAGGGCCTCGGAGATCACCGGCGCGAACCAGATGACACTGCCGCCCCATACCGCCGCCAGCAGCAGCAGGGCTGCGGCCTGCAGCGCCAGCCCCCGGCCCACGGAGATGCAGATGGCCGGGCGGGGCCGCTCCACCGCCGTCAGGAAGCCGCCCATCAGCACGTTGAAGCCCACCATCAGATAGCACAGGCCGTACCGCCGCAGGGCGTCCACCGAGGAGAGGTTCAGCGCCGGGTTTTCGTCCCCCAGGAAGGCGTGGACGATCTGGGGCGCCAGCAGCTGCACCGCGCCGAAGCACAGAACGGTCATACCCACCAGAGTTACCAGACCATAGCGCAGCAGGCGGCGGCAGCCGCCCCGGTCCTTCTGACCGTAGTGATAGCTGATCAGGGGCTGGGACCCCTGGGACACCCCCAGCATGATGTTCAGGATCAGGGTGTTGATGTAGGCGATGATGGTGTAGCTCACCAGGCCGTCCTGGCCGATGCAGCGCAGGATGGTGCGGTTGAACAGGAAGATCATCACGCCGTTGCACAGCTCCGTAACGCCGTCGGACACGCCGATGGGCAGGAGCCGCCGGTAGATATGCCAGTCGGGCCGGAAGCGCACCAGGTGGAAGGTGGTGCGCTTGCCCAGGAAATGGGTCAGGTAGATCACACACGTCAGCAGCTGAGACAGGCCCGTGGCAAAGGCCGCACCCCATGCGCCCCAGTCCAGCAGGAAGATGGCCACATAGTCCAGCACGCAGTTGGTCAGGCACCCGGTGATCACCGTGACGATGGCCAGGGTGGGCCGTCCGTCGGTTTTCACCAGGATCTCCATGTTGTACGAAACGATGAAGCACACGGCGAAGGGGGCCAGACCCCGCAGATAGTCCTTGGTATATTCCAGCGTCACGTCCTTGGCCCCCAGCAGCATGGCGAAGGGCTCCAGGAAGATCAGCACCAGGGCGGTGATCACCAGGCCGATGACCACCAGCACCGCCAGATTCTGGGAAAACAGGCTGTTGGCATTTTCCCGGCTGCCCTGGCCCAGGTAGATGGCGATGATGGTGCTGGTGCCCACGGCAAACAGCACGGCGATGGAGAACATGACGTTGGTGAAGGGGACGGCCAGGTTGACAGCGCTCATGGCGTATTCACCCACGCCCTTCGCCACGAACAGGCCGTCCACGATGGAGTACAGGGAGAACACCATCAGGGAGGCCACCGTAGCGGCGGAGAAGTGGAGGAACTGGGAGAGCAGACTGCGCTTGTTCAGCATTTTGGATGATTTTCCTTTCCTTTCAGCGGCGTACCGCAAATACTACTGCCATTATATCCGAAATTTTCCAGCCAGTCAAGTCCCCGGGCGCTTGAAAACCGGCGTAGAGTTTAGTATAATGAATAAAAAGAGAGTTTGGGGAGGTTTTTATCATGAAAATATACGTCATGGATGCATTCGCCGCCAAGCTGTTCGGCGGCAACCAGGCAGGGGTGGCCCTGCCGGAGAGGGAGGTCAGCGACGAGACCATGCGCCTGATCGCCGCCGAGCTGAAGCACTCGGAAACCGCCTTTGTCCGGCCCCGGGCCGACGGCAGCGTGGACCTGCGCTATTTTACCCCGGCGGGGGAGGTGGAGCTGTGCGGACATGCCACCATTGCCGGCTTTGCCCTGCTGCGGCGGCTGGGCCTGCTGGCCGACGGCCGCCATGTGGCCCACACCAAGGCAGGCGACCTGCAGATCTCCGTGGACGGCGAGGTGGTCTGGATGGACATGGCCCCGCCCCGGTGGCTGGGAGAGCTGACCCGGGTGGAGTGGGAGCCGCTGTACCGGGCCTTCGGCCTCACCGGCGCGGACCGGCCCCGGGACCTGACGCCCCAGATCGTGTCCACGGGCCTGGCGGATATCATGATGCCGGTGCGGGACCGGGAGACCCTGCTGCGGGCCCGTCAGAACGAGACGCTGGTGGCGGAGCTGTCCCGGCGGCAGAAGGTCACCGGCGTGCACATGTTCTGCCTGGGGGACAAGACCTGCACCGCCTGGTGCAGCAACTTCGCCCCTCTGTACGACATTCCGGAGGAGTGCGCCACCGGCACCTCCAACGGGGCCCTGACCTATTACCTGTACCGCTACGGTCTGGTGCAGCCGGACCGGGAAAACGTGTTCATTCAGGGAGAGCATATGCGCCGTTCCTCGGAAATACGCAGCCGTCTGACGGTGGAAAAGGGCGACGCCCTGATCCGGGTAGGCGGCCGGGCCGTACTGAGCCTGTCCGGCGAGATTTACGCCGACTGACACAGCAAGCCCCCGGATACCGGGCAGTGGAAGCTATCCGGTATCCGGGGGCTTTTTGCGTGTATATTCCTGCGTCAGGCCTTGGCGTCCTTGATGAAGATGAAATTCTCCATCAGGTCCATGCGGTCCAGCACGGCCTCCACCCGGGTCTGAACGCCCATGATGTCCGTGAACACCAGGGCGCCCTCCTGCTGCCGGACGGCGGCCACATTTTTGCACACCAACTGTTTTTCGCCGTCATGCATACGATAAACCGTGGAAAGACACATGGCTCATTCCCCCTTCAGCACCACCAGCGCCTCCGCCAGCTTCTTGTTGCCCACCTCAAAGTCCACCACGGCGTCGTGGATCAGCTGGGCCGCCTCGCTGTCGCCCAGGTCGTGGGCCAGCTCGTGCAGCTCCTGGGCGTGGTGCTGGTTGTGGCCCAGCATATAGGTCAGCATAGCCACCCGCTCCTCCAGGCCGGTGTGGCCGTGGTCATGGGGGTGATCGTGGTCATGGTCGTGATGATGCTCGCACATAGTGATGCTCCTCCCTGCTTTTTTGCCCATTTTAGCACGGCAAGGGGCTAAAGTCAAACCCGGATGGGGCCACTTTTCCCGACCAAAGTCCTGTTTCTGTCATATTATGAACACATTGGCCAATAATGTATAAAATGTATAAAATCATTGACATTTTTTTCGCAATTCTGTATAATTTAGTAGTAATTTGTCGTGCCATGCAGGATGGAACAAACGACGTTAGGAGGAAAGAGATAATATGAGGGACCTGAAACACCTGATCTTTATGGAGGATCTGCTGCAGGAGGCCAACAATGATCTGGTCAAGCAGGCCAAGGCCGAGGGCCGCCGGGCTTTGGGCTACACCTGCAACTTCATGCCGGAGGTTCTGCTGGATCTCGCGGGCTGCTTCTCTGTGCGCCTGCGGGCCCCCCGCAGCGGCTCGCCGGACATGGCCACCTACTACATGTCCGCCCGGACCTGTCACTTCGGCCGCAGCCTGATGGAGCGGGCCTTGGAGGGCGGGTTCAACTTCCTGGATGCCCAGATGGCCACCGAGACTTGCACCGTCACCTGCCGGTTCCAGGAGCACCTGATGCAGAAGCACCTGGACTCCGTGAAGGACATGGACATCATCCAGAACCCCGACTTCTTCTGCGAATTCACCGACGTACCCTTCAAGAAAACCGAAAACAGCTATCTGCACTATCGCCAGCAGCTGCAGGCCCATGTGCTGGATCCCCTGGCCCAGAACTTCGGCATCGACACCTCCGACGAGGCCCTGCTGAAGGCCATCGAGCAGCACAACGAGGTCTGCCGCCTGATCACCGAGATCGGCAGCTACCGCAAGCTGGACGTGCCCACCATCACGGGGTATGAGTTCCACGTGATCCAGCTGGCCAGCCTCACCTGTCCCAAGGACCTGATCCTGCCCTATCTGCGGGAGACCGCGGAGGAGCTGAAGACCCGCCAGCCCGACGCCAAGCCCGCCTATCGCTGCAAGCTGGTGCTCTCCGGCGCCGAGAACGACGACCCAAACTTCACCAAGCTCATCGAAAGCTGCGGCGCCCTGGTGGTGGCGGACCGCTACTGCTACGGCAGCCTGCCCGGCCGGGAGGAGATCGTGGTCCAGCCCGGTCAGGCCCCGCTGGACGCCATCGCCCGGCATTACCTCAACGTCAGCATGTGCCCCCGGTTCATGGGCCAGGACGAGATGCGCGGCCGCAAGAAGTATCTGGCGGACCTGGTGAAGGAGTACAAGGCCGACGGCATCATCGTGGCCAGCAACAAGTTCTGCGAATACTGGAGCTATGAGCGCACCATCGACACCATCGTCCTCAACCGCGACTTCGGCATCCCCGTATGCTCCATCGAGAAGGAATACGTCAACGCCGCCTCCGGCCAGCTGCGCACCCGCTTCCAGGCGTTCATCGAAAGCGTTGAGATCAAGAAGATTCAGGAGGGCGCAAGAAAATGAAAAAGTTCGATCTGAAAAAGACCGTGGCCAAGGCCAAGAGCCTGGACTATAAGAAGCTGGCCCGGGACTTCGTATACGGCAAGCCCGCCGGCGAGCGCCGCCTGGGCGACCTGTACATGGACAAGACCGGCCTGTATAAGCACCGGGAGTGGCGCGGCATCAAGGACACCTTCTACTACTTCAACAAGGTGTGGCTGTATAACTACGGCATGATGGTCTACGATGTCATGCGCTACGGCGGCATCGTCACCTTCGCCAAGGGCTGCTGGCGCTATCGCTGGATGGGCCAGACCTATCTGCCGGTGCTGCACTGGTTCGACCGCGGCATGGAGGGTCTCCGGGGCGAGGCGCTGCGGGCCTGCCCGTGGCACTATCGGGGCATGGTCAACGCCACCATCTTCCAGTTCATGCAGATGTTCCGCAACGACCTGAACCTGAACAAGTCCGACAAGGTCCGGGCCAAGCACGACAAGACCATGGCCCACGACGAAACCGTGTGGGGCGGCGTCTTCTACCCCTTCAGCAAGGAGGTGGAGAACGTTCCCCTGCAGATGGTCCCCTATTTTGTCACCTGCCACGTCAACAACCACACCGTCCTCAACTACATCGACGCGGTGCAGTCCCTGGGCCTGCCCGGCGACCCCTGCCCCATGTGCCAGGCCGAGGCGGGCCTGTTTGTGCTGGACGATGTGCCCGATTACTACAAGGCCGTCATCACCTCCAACGAGGCCTGCGACGGCTCCGTGGCCACCTCCATTCTCCAGGACTGGCTGATGGACAAGCCCCTGTTCGCCATGCCCCAGCCCATGCAGTTTGACGATCCCCTGGTCCAGGAGCACTGCCAGCGGGAGATCGAGGAGGCCTGGAAGTTCATCGGGGAGCAGACCGGCGCGGCCTTCGACTGGAACCAGCTGGTGAAGCGGCTGGAGAGCCAGAACGAGCTGCAGCGTTTCGAGTGGGAGAAGTGGGACGTGGCCGCCAATACCGATTTCTATCCCATCAACGGCGTGTCCCAGGCCCTGTACCGCATCTACCAGAGCCAGTACGGCGACCTGCCCGGCTGGCACGAGATGGACAAGAAGGTCCGCAAGATCATGGAGAAGTGCGTGGAGCAGCGCATCAACAGCTTCCCCATGACCCGCCACCGTGTCATCGCCTGGTCCTGCGCCCCTCTGTATTACTCCAACTGGTGCACCTGGGCCTATAACTGCTGGGGCCTGAACACCATCATCAACATGGACTCCCTGATGTTCAACATGACCATCCGCACCGACAGCTACAGCCACACCCTGGCCGACATGGCCCAGTATCACGAGTGGGCCCCCATGCGCCGGATGGCCGTTGGCGGTATGCACCACATCTTCGAGCTGTGGGAGAACATGGAAAAGTTCCACTGCGACATGGTGGTCATGTATGACCAGCTGCTGTGCAAGGGCATGCAGGGCGTTCACGGTATGTTCGAGGACGAGTTCCGGGCCCGTGACGTCCACGCCATCTGGCTGCCCCACGCCCTGCCCGACAAGCGCAATGTCTCCCGGGCGGAGATCCGCTCCATCATCAACGACTACATGACCACCGTCATGCACGAGGAGCCCATCGACCCGTCCCTGCTGGAGTTCGACGATTCCCAGAGCTGGTAAGGAGGAAAGAAAATGCGTAAGGTGTTGAAAATTCTGAAAAAGGTCCTGTTCATCGGGCTGGGCGTGTATGCCGCCCTGTTCGCCGTCTTCTTCTTCGATCTGGACGGCAAGGCCCTGTTCTATGGCGTGGAGCCGTTCCTGTGCCGCCACTATGACCGCATGGAGCGCCGCGACCCCCTGAAGCAGCCCTATGAGACCACCAAACCCCACTACGAGTACAACAAATAAGGAGTAATTGACTATGAAATATTACGGCGGCTGCGACGTAGGGTCCACCTACACCAAGGCAGTGATCCTGGACGAGACCGGCAAAATCTGCGCCGATACCACCATCCGCAGCAAGATCAATTCCGAAACCTCCGCAAAGCTGGCCATGGAGGAGGTCCTGAACAAGGTGGGCCTGAAGTCCTCCCAGGACCTGGCTTACCTGATCGGCACCGGCTACGGCCGCAATAAGGTGCCCTTCGCCGACGAGAACATCTCCGAGATCTCCTGCCACGCCATGGGCGTCCACGTCACCGACCCCAGCGTCAAGGCCATCATCGACATCGGCGGCCAGGACGTCAAGGGCATCTCCATCGACACCGACGGCACCGTGAAGAATTTCGCCATGAACGACAAGTGCGCCGCCGGTACCGGCCGCTTCTACGAGGCCATGGCCCGCAGCTTTGAAATGAGCCTGCCGGAGTTCTCCAACCTGTCCCTGACGGCCAGGAACGTGATCCCCATCACCGCCCAGTGCACGGTGTTCGCCGAGTCCGAGGTCATCACCCTGGTGGGCGAGGGCAAGCCCATGGACGAGATCGCCGCGGGCATCCAGATGGCCGTGGCCAAGCGCTGCTTCGTCATGGCCAAGAAGGCCGGCGCCACCGACGCCATCACCCTCACCGGCGGCTGCGCCAAGAACGCCGGTCTGAAGCAGGCCATCGAGCGGGTGCTGAAGCTGAAGGTCATCGACCTGAAGACCGACCCCCAGCTGATGGGCGCTCTGGGCGCCGCCGAATACGCCCGCCAGAAGGGCATGGCCCGCTGACCATGGACCAGCATACCCATTCCCACCAGCACCCGCATGACCACGACCACCCCCATCCGCATACCCACAGCCATACCCAGACCAAGGCCGTTCTGAATCGCCTGTCCCGGGCCCAGGGGCACCTGGAGTCTGTGCGCAAAATGGTGGAGCGGGGCGAGGACTGCACGGAGGTGCTGGTGCAGCTGGCGGCGGTGATCTCCGCCCTGAACAGCACCGGCCGGGTGATTCTCAAGGATCACATTGCCCACTGCATCGTGGACGCTGTGGAGTCCGGCGACAACGAGGCCGTGGAGTCCCTGAACCAGGCCATTGACCGATTTATGCGGTAAAATTTGTGAACATTTTTCCAAAACAATTGACATTTTTCAACATTGTGTCTATAATTTAGTATAGGATAGAGGATCAGAGGAGCCCCTGTCACCTGATGATGCAAGTGAAGTGCCGCCAGATCAAAAAGCAGCTGGAGGAGAAAGGTGCTCTGAACCCCGCCCAGCAGCTGACCTATGACATGGCCACCAAGGGGGCCAGCGCTGTCTGTCCCGAAAATCTCCGGTCGGTCATCGACTGGTACAATTCCGTGAAATAAGGAGCGAGCTTATGGAAAAGGTAAAAGACATCCTGCTGGTCGGCGGCAAAGCCGCCCTGGACAGCGCCGTGGAGCTGGGCCGCAGCGTGGTGCAGCTGGCCGCCCGCCTGGGCGGTACCGCCGCCTCCTTCGTGGGCAAAAAGACCTGCGCCCTGGCCAAGGAGCATCGCCAGCCCCTGCTGCTGGCTGCCGCCGTGGTATCCGGCGTTCTGGCCGTGGGCTCTGTGGTGCTGTGGCTGGTGTGCCGGAAAAAGTAGGTTTCCTATCGTATTTTATAACAGAGCGGGGGGACGCGGTGCGTCTCCCCGCTGCTGACAGAAAAGAGGAGTCAATTTATGGAAAAAAAGGCATTCAAGGCGGAGTCCCAGCGGCTGCTGGACCTGATGATCCACTCCATCTACACCCACAAGGAGATCTTCCTGCGTGAGATCATCTCCAACGCCTCCGACGCCATCGACAAGCTGTGCTATCTGTCCCTGACGGACGAAAACGTGGGGCTCAAGCGGGAGGATTTTGCCATCACCCTGTCCATCGACAAGGAGAACCGCACCCTTACCGTCAGCGACAACGGCATCGGCATGGATGCGGATGAGCTGGAGAACAACCTGGGCGTCATCGCCTCCAGCGGCACCTTCCAGTTCCGGCAGGAGCTGGACAAGGAGGCCGAGGCCGACGTCATCGGCCAGTTCGGCGTGGGCTTCTACTCCGCGTTTATGGTGGCGGACCACATCACCGTTATCTCCCGGAAATACGGCCAGGAGCAGGCCTATCGCTGGGAGTCCGACGGCCTGGAGGGCTACACCATCGAGCCCTGCACCCGTGACGCCGTGGGCACCGACATCATCATGCACATCAAGCCCGACGGCGAGGAGAAGGATGAATACAGCCAGTATCTCCGGGAGTATCCCCTGTATAAGCTGGTGAAGAAGTATTCCGATTATATCCGCTTCCCCATCAAGATGCTCATGCCCCACCCCCAGGTGAAGGAGGGCAGCCCCCAGGACAAGCCCGAGTATGAGGAGGTCTTTGCGTGGGAGACCCTCAACAGCATGGTGCCCCTGTGGCAGCGGAAAAAGGCCGATGTCACCCGTGAGGAATACGACAAGTTCTATCAGGAGCGGTTCGGCGATCCCGCCGCCCCTCTCAGCGTCATCACCGTGTCCGCCGAGGGCGCCGTCACCTACAAGGCCCTGCTGTATATCCCCTCCCAGGCCCCCAGCCAGTATTACACCGAGGACTATAAGCCCGGCCTGCAGCTGTACGCCTCCGGCGTGATGATCATGGACAGCTGCGCCGACCTGCTGCCGGACTATTTCAACTTCGTCCGGGGTGTGGTGGAGTCCCCGGACCTGAGCCTGAACATCTCCCGGGAGCTTCTGCAGCATGACCGGCAGCTGAAGATCATCTCCGCCAACCTGGAAAAGAAGATCAAGGCCGAGCTGGAGCGGATGCTCCGGGACGATCGGGAGAAATACGAGACCTTCTACCGCAGCTTCGGCCGCCAGCTGAAGCTGTGCGCCCTGGACAACTACGGGGCCAAGAAGGAGCAGCTGCAGGACCTGCTGCTGTTTTACTCCTCCACCGAGAAGAAGCCCGTGACCCTGGCGGAGTATGTGTCCCGGATGCAGCCGGACCAGAAGTTCATCTATTTCGCCTCCGGCGACACCGTGGACGCCATCGACCATATGCCCCAGACGGAGCTGCTGAAGGACCACAACATGGAGATTCTGTACTTCACCGACAAGGCCGACGAGTTCCTGCCGGACATGCTGCAAAAGTACCAGGATAAGCCCTTCCGCTCCGCCATTGACGGGGATCTGGAGCTGGGCGATGAGCAGAAGCCCGATGAAACCGACAGCTATCAGGAGGGCTTCGCCTTCCTGAAGGAGGCACTGGGGGATAAGGTGGACCAGGTGAAGGCCTCCACCAAGCTCAAGACCCATCCGGTGTGCCTGTCCAGCGGCCAGGGCATCACCTTCGAGATGGAGAAGTATTTCACCGCCGTGCAGCCGGAGCTGGGCATGAAGGCCAAGCGCATTCTGGAGATCAACGTGGATCATCCCGCCTTCGCCGCCTTCGAGACCGCCCGGATCATCGACCCGGACAAGGCCAAAAAGTACGCGGAGATTCTCTATAACCAGGCCTGCCTCATCGCCGGCCTGCCCATCGAGAACCCCTCCGCCTACACGGACCTGGTCTGCTCCCTCTGGAAGTGACCATAAAAAATAAGCCCTCCTGCCGGAGGGCTTATTTTTTGCTATGCAAAAGCATAGCAAAAAATAGAATGTGCCATTCCCTCGCCCCTTCGGGGCAACCGGGAATGATGCACAAAACTTCATGCACAGAAGAGTTTGCCTGTTTTCGCGGTGCGCCGCACAGTGCATGAAGTTTTATGCCGAGATGGGAAACAGCAGCTTCAGCACGCCGAAGACCACCAGGGACGCGGCAGCGGCGATCAGAAAGATGAAGCAGGTCCTCCGGTCCCGCTGGGCCAGGGCCTGGTCCTCATGCTCGTTCTGCCACCGCACATAGAACCAGGCCGCGCACAGCAGACAGACAATCGGCGCAAACAGCAGGCCGATCATGGCAACGTATTCCATAGCAGTTCCTCCCTCGCTTTTTCTCCAGTATACCCTATCTGCGTTCCCCCGTCAATTGTGGGTTTTCCCCAGAGGGCCGGGTGGTTGATTTCCCCGGGAAATGGTGTTATCCTATTATAAAAAGAGAGAACCGAGGAACCGCACTTATGACATTCAGCCATCATCACGCCCCTGCCCGGCGGGACGTGGACATGACCCAGGGCAGCATCACCCGCCACCTGATCCAGTTCGCCCTGCCGCTGCTGGCCGGAAACGTGTTCCAGCAGCTTTACAACATGGTGGACACCTGGGTGGTGGGCAACTTTGTGTCCAACGAGGCCTTTTCCGCCGTGGGCACCGTGGGGCCCATCATCAATATGCTCATCGGCTTCTTTATGGGCCTGTCCAGCGGCGCGGGGGTGGTCATCAGCCAATATTACGGGGCCCACCGGCCCGAAAAGGTCCGGGATACCGTCCACACGGCCATGGTGCTGACCCTGGTGCTGTGCGCGGCGTTCACGGCCCTGGGCCTGGCCCTGATCCCGGCCATGCTGGACCTGATGAACACCCCGGCGGAGGTGCTGCCGGAGTCCACGGCGTATCTGTCCATCTATTTCTCCGGCATCACGGGCCTGCTGATCTATAACATGGGCTCCGGCATTCTCCGGGCCGTGGGCGACTCCCGGCGGCCCTTCTATTTTCTGGTGGTGTCGGCGGTGCTGAATACCGGGCTGGACCTGCTGTTTGTGATCCGGTTCCACATGGGCGTGGCCGGTGTGGCCTGGGCCACCATCATCGCCCAGGCGGTGTCGGCGGTGCTGGTGCTGGCGGTGCTGATGCGGACGGACAGCTGCGTCCGGGTGGAGCTGCGGCGGCTGCGAGTCCACTGGGACATGCTGAAAAAAATCGTCCGGGTGGGCATCCCGGCGGCTCTGCAGATGGCCGTTACCGCCTTTTCCAACGTGTTCGTCCAGTCCTATATCAACCATTTCGGCGCGGACTGCATGTCCGGCTGGACGGCGTATACCAAGATCGACCAGCTGATGTTCCTGCCCATGCAGTCCCTGGCCCTGTCCGCCACCACCTTTGTGGGGCAGAACCTGGGCGCAGGCGACACCCCCCGGGCCCAGCAGGGCGTCCGCCGGGCGCTGGGGATCTCCCTGGCGGTGACGGCGGTGCTGATGGTCCCGGTGCTGCTGTTCGCTCCCCAGCTGACGGCCTTCTTCAACCGCAAGGCCGAGGTGGTGGCCTACGGCACCCTGCTGCTGCGGTATATCTCCCCCTTCTATCTGCTGTGCTGCATCAACCAGATCTACTCCGGCGCACTCCGGGGCGCAGGCAACAGCCAGGTGCCCATGGTGATCATGCTGGGCTCCTTTGTGGTGTTCCGCCAGATCTATCTGTACATCATGTCCCACTACATCACCAATACCCTGCTGCCCCTGGCCATGGGCTATCCCGCCGGATGGCTGGTGTGCAGTGCCGCCACGCTGCTGTATTACCGCAGGGCCGCCCTGGGCCGGCAGCGCCTGGTGGAAGATAATTAAAGCCGGAGGAGGCCCGTCTATGCGTCAGATCAACGTATCCCTGGGACAGCGGTCCTATCCCATCCTCATCGGCCCGGGTCTGCTGGGCCGGGCGGCGGAGCGGCTGAGCACCCTGCCGGTGAAGCGCTGGGCCGTGGTGGCCGATGAGACTGCGGCGTCCCTTTATGCCGGGAGCTTAGGGCTGCCGGTGTATACCTTCCCCGCTGGAGAGGGCAGCAAGTGCCTGGCGGTGTATGAGTCCCTGTGCCGCCGGATGCTGGCTGACGGCTTCACCCGGGCGGACGGCATCGTGGCCCTGGGCGGCGGCGTTGCCGGCGACCTGGCGGGCTTTCTGGCCGGGACCATCCTGCGGGGCGTCCCTCTGGTCCAGATGCCCACCACCCTGCTGGCCCAGGTGGACAGCAGCGTAGGCGGCAAAACCGGCCTGGACCTGCCGGAGGGAAAAAACCTCATTGGCTGCTTCTATCAGCCCTCCCTGGTGCTGGCGGACACCGATTGCCTGGGTACGCTGCCCCGGCGGCAGCTGTCCTCCGGCATGGCGGAGGTCATCAAGTGCGGCGTTATCGGGGACGAGGAGATCCTCCGCCATCTGGAAACGGCGGCGGAGCCGAATTTTCCCTGGCTGGTGGAGCGCTGCTGCCGGTATAAGGCGGCGGTGGTGGCCCGGGACGAGCGGGACGGCGGCCCCCGCCGCCTGCTGAACTTCGGCCATACCTTCGGCCATGCCTACGAGGCCGCCGGAGGGTACGATAGCTACACCCACGGCGAGGCCGTGGCCGCCGGGATGATGCAGATGCTCCGTTGGCAGGTGTCCCATGGGCTGGGCGGGCAGGAGCTGCTGGACAGGCTCACCCCCCTGCTGGAGCGGTGGGAGCTTCCCGTCCGGCTACCCTGGGATGGGGCGGCGGACTATCTGGCCCGGGACAAGAAACGGGCCGGAGATCAGGTTACCATCGCCATGGCTCAGCGGGCCGGGGCGGGCCGCCTGATGGCGGTTCCCCTGGCGTCCCTGCTGGAGGTGGAGTAATGGACCTGCGCCTGTATCCCGCCCCTTTGCGGGGCGCGGTGACGCCGCCGCCCTCCAAAAGCCTGCTGCACCGGCAGCTGATCTGCCTGGCCCAGGCGGGGGAGTTCCCCTGCCCCCCGGACCCCGCCGACGACGTTCTGGCCACGGTCCGGGGCCTGTGGGCCCTGTATCACCAACCGGAACCGGCCATCGACTGCGGGGCCAGCGGCAGCACCCTGCGGTTTCTTCTGCCCCTGGCCATGGCCCGGGGCCAGGTAGGGACCCGGTTCACCGGCACCCGGCGGCTGCTGGCCCGTCCCCTGCCCGGGGACTGGGGCCTTGCGGCCACGGAAAACGGTCTGCGGGTCACCCGCCCCCTTTCCCCGGGCCGCATCCCGGTGGACGGAAGCCGGACCTCCCAGCTGGTTTCCGGTCTGCTGATGGCCCTGCCGGGCCTGGCGGCGGACTCGGAGCTGGTTCTGACCGGCCCCCTGGCCTCCCGGCCGTATGTGGACCTGACCCTGGCGGTGCTGGAGCGGTGCGGCATTGTCATTGAGGAAAGACCCGGCGGCTTTTTCGTCCCCGGCGGGCAAAGGTTCCGCCCGGTTCCTATGGAGCCGGAGCCGGACTGGTCCGCCGCCGCCTTCTGGCTGGCAGTTGCCGCCCTGGGCTGTCCCGTGGAGGTCACGGGGCTGCGCCGGGACTCCCTGCAGGGAGACCGGGCCGCCGGGGCGCTGTGCCGGTGTCTGCCGGATGTCGTGGACCTGACGGATATCCCGGACCTGCTGCCGCCGCTGGCGTTGGCGGCGGCCCTGCGGCCGGGAACGGAAACCCGCTTCACCGGAGCCGCCCGGCTGCGGGACAAGGAGAGTGACCGCCTGGCCTCGGTGTCGGCGGCGCTGACGGCCCTGGGGGGCCGCGTCCGGCAGGAGCCGGAGGGTCTCACCGTATGGGGCACGGACCGTCTCACCGGCGGCGAGGCCCACAGCTGCGGCGACCATCGCATTGCCATGCTGTGCGCCTGCGCCGCGCCCTTCTGCACCGGCCCGGTGCTGCTGCGCGACGCCGGGTGCACCGATAAATCCTACCCCGGCTTCTGGGCGGATTACCGCCGCCTGGGGGGACAAACGGAGGAAGTATAAGTGCTGGATTACACCATTTTCGGCGAATCCCACGGCCCCGCCGTGGGGGTGCTGGTCACCGGCGCGGCCCCGGGCCTGCCGGTGGACCGGGAGATCATCGCCCGGGAGCTTCAGCGCCGGGCCCCCGGCGGGCCTCTGGCCACCGCCCGGCATGAGCCGGACCGGCTCCATATTCTCAGCGGCGTCTATCAGGGCTTCACCACCGGCGACCCCATCTGCCTGGTTCTGGAAAACCGGGACACCCGGTCCGGGGACTATGAGGCCCTGCGGAATAAGCCCCGGCCCGGCCATGCGGACTACGCCGCCTGGGTGCGCAGCGGGGGACACAACGATCCCCGGGGCGGCGGGCCCTATTCCGGCCGGCTGACGGCCCCTCTGGTGGCGGCAGGCGCTATGGTGAAGGCCTGGCTGAAAGAACAAGATATTGAGCTGAAAGCGCAAGTTATTGATGAAAACGCCCTCCGGCAGCAGGCAGCAGAAGCCAAGGCCGACGGGGACTCCGTAGGCGGGGAGATCGCCTGCACCGTCACGGGGCTTCCGGCGGGGCTGGGCGGTCCCGGCTGGCGGGAGGCGGTGGAGTCGGAGCTGGCCCGGCACCTGTTCGCCATTCCGGCGGTGAAGGCCCTGGGCTTCGGCGACGGCGCGGCCCTGGCCCATATGCGGGGCAGCCGGGCCAACGACCCCCTGCGCACCGACGGTACCCGCATCCGCACCGTCACCAATCACAACGGCGGCATCAACGGCGGCGTCACCAACGGTATGCCCCTGACCTTTACCGTCACCTTCAAGCCCACCCCCTCCATCGCCCTGCCCCAGGATACGGTGGATCTGTCCCGGATGGAAAACTGCACCGTGGCCGTTACCGGCCGCCACGACCCCTGCATCGCCCTGCGGGCGGCCCCCATTGTGGAGGCGGCGGCGGCCCTGGCCCTGTGGCGGGTGCTGGATCCCCGGGGCGGTGATTTGAAATCCCTGCGGCTGCATCTGGACGACGTGGACCGGCAGTTGGTGGGGCTGCTGGTCCGGCGGCAGGAGCTGTCCCGGGACATCGGGGCCTATAAGGCGGCCCACGGCCTGCCGGTGCGGGACCCGGAGCGGGAGGCCCAGGTGCTGCGCAGCCGGGGCGACCTGGCCCCGGAGCACCGGGCGGAGGTGGAGCGCCTGTATGAGACGCTGATGGCCCTGAGCCGGGAGCAGCAGTCGTGAGGAACCTGATTTTTGTGGGCCTGCCCGGCAGCGGCAAGAGCACCGTGGGGCGGCTGTGCGCCAAGGCCCTGAACCTGCCCTTTGTGGACGCGGACAAGTTCCTGGAGCAGAGGGAGGGCCGTTCCGTCGCCGATATCTTCGCATCAAGCGGCGAGGGGTATTTCCGGGACCTGGAGTCCCGGGTTCTGGCGGAGCTGTGCCGCCGGGAGGGCATCGTCCTGGCCACCGGCGGCGGCGCGGTGCTGCGGCGGGAGAACCGGAGGCTGCTGCGGGACGGGGGCCTGGTCATCTTCCTGGACCGGTCCCCCTGGGCCATCCGCCGCACCCTGCGGCGGCAGGGCCGTCCCCTGCTGACGGATGACGGGGCCATTTTCCGCCTGGCCCGGCAGCGGCGGGACCTGTACCGGGCCACCGCCCACCATTCCGTCAACAAACCCACAGCCCGCCAGGCGGCGGAGGAAGCCGTCCGCCTATGGAGAGAGGAGCAGACATGAAAATACTCGTTCTCAACGGCCCCAATCTGAACCTGCTGGGAAAACGGGAGCCGGGCATCTACGGTACCGGCAGCTACGACGACCTGTGCATGGAGCTTGTGGCCTATGCCGCCGCCCGGGACATCCGGGTGGACATCCGCCAGAGCAACCACGAAGGGGCGCTCATTGACGAGATACAGGCCGCCGACGGGGTGTATGACGGCATCGTCATCAACCCCGGGGCCTATACCCATTACAGCTACGCCATCTATGACGCCCTGCTGGCCGTCAGCGTCCCGGCGGTGGAGGTCCACCTCAGCAACATCAACCGCCGGGAGTCCTTCCGCCGCATCTCCGTCACCGCTCCGGCCTGCGTGGCCCAGATCGTGGGCCATGGCTTCCTGGGCTATATGGAGGCCATGGACCTGCTGGCAGGAGGTGGTCCTCTGGCATGAGGCTCTGCGTCATCGGCGACCCGGTGGGGCACAGCCTGTCCCCCCTGCTGCACCGGCGGATGCTGGACCGGGCGGGATTGACGGGCAGCTATGAGACCGTCACTGTGACCCCGGACACCCTGCCGGAGTTCCTGGCGGCGGCCCGGGCCGGGGCCTGGGACGGCTGCAACATCACCATGCCGCTGAAGCAGGCGGTCCTGCCTCTGCTGGATGGGCTGGCCCCGGCGGCCGCCGCCTGCGGGGCGGTGAACACCGTGTGCTTCCGCCGGGGCCGGGCCGTGGGGTACAACACCGACGCACCGGGCATCCGGGCGGGGCTTCTGGCCCACGGCGCGGACCCCCGGGCGGGGCAGGTACTGATCATCGGCAACGGCGGGGCGGCCCGGGCGGCCCGCTTCGCCCTGGGGGACTGCCGCCTGCTGACGGCGGCCCGGCACGGCGGGGACATCCCCCTGGACCGGCTGCCCCAGGCGGCCCGGGGCAGCCTTGTGGTCATCAACGCCACCCCCCTGGGGATGGAGGGCTTTCCGCCCTTTGCCAGCCTCTCCTTTCTGGAGGCGCTGCCCCCGGGCGCGGCGGTGTTCGACCTGGTATACCACCCCCGGCAGACGGCCCTGCTGGCGGCGGCCCGGGACCGGGGCCTCACGGCCATCGGCGGCATGGAGCTGCTGGTGCAGCAGGCCATCCTGGCCTTTTCCCGCTTTACCGGCACGGACCTGGACCGGGAGGCCGTCCGCCGGGACCTGCTGGCGATGATGGGGGCGGAGGATCATGTCGAAAATGCTTGACAATCAGAAACGTATCATGCTACACTAATTGATGTTGATATAAAATTTTGTTTTTGTGAGGTAACAAAGATGAAAATTTTCAAGCACTACAGCAATGATCCATGTGCTAATATTATCAGATTCCTTGGTCTCTCATCCTTTGTCACAATATTAGTGCTTTTATACTCAGGTCATGAGATTAGCTCTGATTTAGGTCTTGGCTTAGCGATTGCTGGCGGAGTACTATTATATGTTGCAAAGCGATTGCATGAATATAACGTTATAAAAAGTCTGAAACATCAACACAAGTGAGGAAAAACAATGGAAATCGATGTAAACAAATTGGTATACCTGCTTTTATTGATTGGCTTTGTATACCTTGTATACAAAATCATTAAAAGGCTAAATCCATCAACAAAGGCTAACAAAATCAGGGAAACAATGCCCTCCAAGAGTGACTTAAGGGATGAAGCAATTACGGAATCGTATCATTTTGCCCAAACCTTAGCATGCGGTTTTCTTGCAAATGCACAAGCAAATGCCCGAATTGGAGTACGGAGCGCTAGCTATTCATCATACTTTTCATACCCGCACCGTAAGTCGTCTATAATCACTAGGACTGTCAAATCAGAGCTTAGAAAAGAGGGTTTTTCTTTTGTCAGCGTGACCAACGATGGTAGTGAGTATACTGTTTCCGCCTCTTGGTAATCAATTGATACTTATTGCTTTTGCTTATTTGAATCATAACCTCCAGCTAAGCCGAAGGTGAGGTTTTGATTTTGCCCTACAGTCCGTAAACGGGCGATTTTCATTCTTCTTTTTCCCGTTTTTTTCAAGACTGTCGTCTGTAGTTCTCTTCACTTGATGCTTGAACCTATATCTTTCACGGGGGTTCCTTCACTGCAGAGCCAGTAGTTTCTGTATTCATAAAAATACACGCCGCAATCCTCTCAGATTGCGGCGTGTTTGCGTGCGTGTAAGCACAGGCCTGCGGGGCCGTGGGGGCCGAGTTATAACCTGCACCGATTCAGCAGGTGGGTTGTCTCCAGCTTGCTTCGTAGCTTCCAACTTCCAGCCGCAGACGGCAGCCGGGAGGCCTGCTGTTCACATACTGATCCGACATCCCCTATAACAAAATGTGAGGATAAAAAAGACCCGTCACACCTCGCAGGGAGCCGTCTTTCGACGACACCCATAGTATAGCAGACCCGGCGGGAAAATAAAAGGGGAAACTTGCGGATTCCCCCTGGAATTTTCCGGAAGCGGCCCCCGCCCTTCGGCATTTTCACGAAAGGGCTTTCGGTTTGCTAAAATCGTTTCCGGCATGGAAAAGGCGCTCCATTGGAGCGCCTTTTGTGTTCCATATGCCGGATGCAGCATCCATAAACCGGAAACCGGTCAGGAATTTTCGTCATCCTCGTCCATCAGCTGCTCCATAAACAGGTCATACACCCGCTGCAGCTCCTCGTCGCTGTCCAGGGTGGTCAGCAGCTCCTCGCCGTTTTCCGTCACGGACTTCAGGATCACCAGGCCGAAATCCTCGGCGGCTGCCTCGTCGGTCTCGTCGTCCACCGTGGGGAAGAAGGCCATATAGGTCTGGCCGTTGTCCTCCAGGGCGTCCACATATTCCAGCTCGATGTCGTTGCCGTCCTCATCGGTCAGGGTGATGAAATTGGGGCCGAATTCTTCGCTCATTTCCGTTTACCTCCTGTTGCAGTTGCCTGTATCATACCCGATTCCGCCGGAAAAAGCAAGTGATTCTTATTTTTCCCGCAGCATCCGCAGCACCCGCCGGGGCGTGGGGGGATTGCCCTTATACAGGGACATCAGCCGGTATACCCGGCCCGCCAGGGCCGTCAGCACACCGGCGCACACCACCACCAGCGCCAGGGACACCAGGCCCCCCAGCAGGGAGGTCTGCCCCAGCAGCACCCGGCTGGGCGTCACCAGAATGGCGGTGAAGGGCACATAGTCCAGCCACCGGGCCGAGGAGGTCATGCCGTCCATGCCCCCGGCGAACATGCAGCAGAAGAAGCTGGCCACCAGCACCAGGGAAAACAGCACGTTGGTGCTGGACAGGTCCTCGGCCTTCCCGGCCATGGACCCGCCGATGGCGGACAGACTGCAATACAGCAGGAAGCCCGCCAGCAGCAGTCCCGCCGCCTCCAGCATGGCGGGAACGCTGAACAGACCCGTCAGCCGTCCCACGCTCTTGAGCACCTCCAGCAGCGGCAGGGTCACCCCCGTCTGCCGGACCACGGCTCCGCCGATGGCAAAGCCACCTGCCAGACCCGCCGCCCATACGGCCAGCTGCAGAAGTCCCGCCAGGGCTGTGGCCAGCACCTTGCCCAGCACCATGGCCCCCGGCTCCACGGACACCAGGAACAGGTCCATGAGCTTGGAGGTTTTTTCCAGGATCACGCTGGCCGCCGTGCTCTGGCCGTACAGCAGCACCAGGAAATACAGCAGCATCAGCGACGCAAACGGCAGCAGCATGGACAGCAGGCCCATGGCCTCCCCTTCCCCGGTCTGCCCGCCGGTGACGGTGACCTCCACCGGTGCCGTCAGAAGGGCCCTCTGCTCCGGCGTCAGCTCCGCCCGGTCCAGGGCCTCCTGGGTATAGCCCTCCTCCATCACCGGATTCTGCTCCGGGGCGGCGTTTTTCTGGTGCTGGGCCGCCACAGTCAGGGAGAGGATGGGGATCAGCAGGCACGCCAGGGCCACCGCGATGGTGGCCGTGCGCCAGCCCCTCTGCCGCAGCTGCTGGGTCAGGGTGAAGGAAAACACCCGTCCCAGTCCCTTGTATCGTTTCATCGGACCGCACCTCCCTTGGCCATGGACATCAGCTCACGCAGCTTCACCCGGCTGCCCCGGTGCACGATGAGTCCCGCATATACCCGGGACGCCAGAGTCAGCAAACCCCAGATCACCGCCGCCTGGATCACCCAGGACGCCAGCACCAGCCAGATGGACACATTGCCCCCGGCAAACTGCACCGGGGCGCAGAAAATAGTCACAACGGGGCACAGGGTGGAAAACACCGCCACCGGCCCGGAGGGCACGGCCCCCACCACGCAGGAGGCCAGATACCCCGCCATGGTCAGCAGCATCACAGGCCCCGTGGCCTCGCCTGCCTCCTCCATGCCGGAGCAGCAGGCCCCGGCCACGCCGCCGATCAGGGACATGGTCAGATACCCCAGCCCCAGGGACACCAGCAGCACCAGCAGCACCCCCGCCGCCTGCCACAGGTCCTCCTGCACCCGGGGCACAGCCGCCAGCAGGCCGGACAGCTGCTTCTGCAGCGCGCCGGGGCCCATCAGCCCCGCCGTCAGCCCGCAGGACACCCCGAAGCCCGCCAGCATGGCCAGCAGCCACCCGAAGGTGAAGGCCATCACCGCCAGGATCTTCCCCGCCAGCAGGGCCATGGGCTTCACGCTGACCAGCAGCAGCTCCACCAGCCGGGAGTCCTTCTCCTCCACCACGGCCCGGATCACATAGGACGCGCTCATCAGGCACAGGATCATGGCCAGAATGGAATAGGCGTACTGGACCCAGAAGCCCTCCTCATGGGAGTCCTCCTCCCCGGTGGACGCCGTCAGGGCCTCCAGCTGCCGGGACGACAGTCCCGCCGCCTGCAGGCAGGCGTCCCGGACGGCCTGCCGGGCCGTCTCCGCCAGCTGGGACAGCTCCCCGGCGTGGGCGCTTTCGCTGCCGTTCACCGCCACCTGATAGCCGGTCTCGTCGCCGGTGATCGTCACCACAGCGTCCGGCTCCCCGGCGTCGGCGGAAAAGTCCGTGTCCGCCCAATAGGCGTCGCCGGAGAAGTCCAGGGCCAGGTCGGTGCGGTTGTCCACCCGCACCGACGCCAGGCCTGCGGTGTCCGATGTCTCCGGCGTCTCGCCGCCCAGAAGGGCCGTCAGCGGCATACTCACCGCCGCCAGCAGCATCATGATGATCAGCGTCACCCGGTTCGCCCTGCTTTTCAGCAGCTGCGACAGGGTAAAGCGGTACACCTGACCCGTGCCGGACAGGTCACGCATCGGACTCACCCCCCACGGTTTCCACGAAAATCTCGTGAAGGGACGGCTCCCGCAGGTTGAACAGCACCACCGTGACCCCGGCCCGGGTCAGCCGGGCCAGCAGGTCGTTGGCCTGCTCCTGGCCGGTGACCTTCAGCTGATACTCAAACTCCTTCCGGGTCACGATCTGCGCCCCGCTTTCGGCGATGTACGGCCCGGCGTCCTCCTCGGTTTTCAGCTGCAGATGCACCCGGCCATAGCCCTTCTTGATATCGTTCAGGTGCCCTTGCAGAACCGTTTTAGACCGGTCTAAAATGGTCAGGTCCGTGCAGAACTCCTCCACCGTGGCCATCTGGTGGCTGGACATGATCAGGTATTTCCCGGCCTCGATCTCCTCCCGGATGATCCCCTTGAACAGGTCCGTGTTGATGGGGTCCAGACCGGACAGCGGCTCATCCAGGATCAGCAGCTCCGGGTCCGACAGCAGGGCCGCCATCAGCTGGATTTTCTGCTGATTGCCCTTGGACAGCTGGTCCGGCCGCTTGGGCTTCTCCCGCTGGGCGGAGCCGCCCAGAAGCCCCCGCCGTCCCGTCTGCGCCGGGGCGCTGGGATAGAGATACTCCTCCACCTCCAGCCGCTGTGCCCAGTACCGGATGCGCCGTTTGGCCTCCGCCCGGGGCACGTCCCGCAGGGACGCGAAATACAGCAGCTGATCCATCAGCGCGTACTTGGGGTACAGGCCCCGCTCCTCCGCCAGATATCCCACGTTGCAGCGGCTGATATCCAGCGGTTCCCCGTTCCACAGCACCTCTCCCCCGTCCCGGGACAGCATATTCAGCATCATGCGGATGCTGGTGGTTTTTCCCGCGCCGTTGGTGCCCAGCAGGGCATACACCCCCGGCCCGGGCATCTCGAAGGACAGCCGGTCCACCACCGTCCTGTCCCCGTATCGCTTGGTCAGGTCCTTTACCGTCAGGCTCATTGTTCTTCCTCCTCCCAGAATAATTCGTCCAATGTTTTACCCAGCGCCCGGCAGATGGCGATGCACAGGCGGATGGTGGGGTTATAGTCCCCCTTTTCGATGGCGTTGATGGTCTGCCGGGACACGGACACCAGGTCCGCCAGCTGCTGCTGGCTCAGGTCCTTGGCAGCCCGGGCCGATTTCAGGTGCAGATTCTTCATGCCTCCGCGTCCTCCTGCTCCTCCCGCTTCTGGCGGCGCAGACGGACCAGCATGCACACGAACATCACCCCGAACAGCACCCCGCAGGCCGGGGACAGGGCGTTCCAGGTCAGCAGTCCGTCCTCCACCAGGTCCCCGCTGCGCAGCTGCAGGAGGAAGTTGGGGATCTGGCACAGCACCACCGCGCCGAACAGCCACAGATAGGTCCGGGGATTCTGGGCCACGGCGAAATATGCGTCCTTCCGGACACAGGCCACGATGAACACCCCGATGGACAGAAAAATCAGCATCCACGCCGACACCCCGGGCTTGGCCCAGGGGCCCCAGATGGCCTCCACCCCGGTATTGACGGCCAGGCTGAGCATCAGCGTCAGAAACGCCCAGCGATAGGCCACCCCCCGGGCGGCCATCTGCCGCTCGTCATATTCCGGCTTGGGCCGGCCCTGCTTCTTCCGCACCGCAGCCATAACGGCTATGACCACGGCTGCCGAGCCGATTCCCACCAGAACTCCTGCCACATATGGATCCATAACGACCGCTCCTTTCTCAACTCGCTGGTATCCTATCACTTAGCAGACAGTTTGTCAAGTATATATTACAAAAAATATGGTGTAAATAGCATTTTGACAGGTGACGATTTTGTAATCGACAGGAGGCATGGCTTTGGATATAATGAGGATATCCCACAAAGGAGGTTCTTGGATATGAAGAAAAAGCAATGGCTCCTGATCCCCCTGTGCCTGTTGCTGCTGGCTGCGGCATATTTCCTGCTGCGCAGCCGTATTCTCCAGCGGTGGTACACCGCCGATGAGCTGGGCATCCCCCAGCTGCAAAGCCCCCTGGACGCCGACGGCGACGGCGTGGACGACTGGACGGACATGGTCCTGGGCGCCCGGTCCTATATCGGCACCAACCCACACTATAAAAGCAAATACTACGCCGGCGGCTATCCCGACGACGGACTGGGCGTGTGTACCGACGTGATCTGGCAGGCCTTCCGGGCGGCGGGCTACTCCCTGAAGGACCTGGTAGATGCGGACATCGCCGACCATCCCGCCTGCTATCCCAACATCGAGACCCCTGACGGCAACATCGACTTCCGCCGGGTCAGCAATCTGGATACCTTCTTCCGCCGTCATGCCCAGGTGCTGACCTGTGACCTGGACGATCCCGCCCAGTGGCAGCCCGGGGACATTGTGATCTTCGGCGACCGGGACCACATCGGCATCTGCTCCGACCGCCGGAACCGGCAGGGGATCCCCTTCCTCATCCACCACGGAAACCCCATCGACGAGGCCGTGGAGCGCAACGATATGGGCAAATACGCCATTACCGGCCATTTCCGGTGGATGGGATAACCTGTTTTGTAAAAAATGCCGTATTTCCGCCGCAATTCATAAAATTTTTCTTGCAATTCCCGGCACACTGTGGTATTATATTTCAGCATTCCGCACAGGGGCGGACTTTCGGTCGGTGCCGCAAGGTTGGCCGGGGGGAGGAAGCTCCTGGAGGCAACAAACTAAAAATCAAAGGAGAAATGAAACCATGGCTAACCAGAACGTCGTATCCATGAAGGCCCTGCTGGAGGCCGGTGTCCACTTCGGTCACCAGACCCGCCGCTGGAACCCCAAGATGGCCCCCTACATTTACACCGAGCGCAACGGCATCTATATCATCGATCTGCAGAAGACCGTGAAGAAGCTGGAGGAGGCCTATAACTTCGTGCGTCAGCTGTCCGAGAGCGGCCAGTCCCTGCTGTTCGTGGGCACCAAGAAGCAGGCTCAGGAGGCCATCAAGGAAGAGGCTCTGCGCTGCAATATGTACTATGTCAACGCCCGCTGGCTGGGCGGCATGATGACCAACTTCAAGACCATGCGCACCCGTATCGACCGCCTGAACCAGCTCAAGACCATGCAGGCCGACGGCACCTTCGATATGCTGCCCAAGAAGGAAGTCATCAAGCACCTGGGCGAGATCGAGAAGCTGGAGAAGTACCTGGGCGGCGTGAAGGAAATGAAGAAGCTGCCCGGCGCCCTGTTCATCGTGGACACCCGCAAGGAGCGCAACGCCATCGCCGAGGCCCATCGTCTGGGCATCCCCGTTGTGGCCATCGCCGATACCAACTGCGATCCCGACGAGATCGACTATCCCATCCCCGGCAACGATGACGCCATCCGCGCCATCCGCCTGATCTCCTCCATTATGGCCAACGCCATGATCGAAGGCCGTCAGGGCGAGCAGACCGAGGAAGCCGCCCAGGAAACCGCTGAGTAAGCGTATATTTTCCGGCTGTATCACCGCGTAACCACGGGGCAGGGTGTATGCCCTGCCCCTTTTACTGTATTATTATGAAATTGGAGGAACTAAGAATGTCTTTTACTGCTGCTGATGTGAAGACCCTGCGCGAGATGACCAGCGTGGGCATGATGGACTGCAAGAAGGCCCTGACCGAGTGCGACGGCGACATGGACAAGGCCGTTGAGTATCTGCGCGAGAAGGGCCTGGCCAAGGCCGCCAAGAAGGCCGGCCGTATTGCCGCCGAGGGTATGTCCTATGCCCTGGTGGAGAACGGCGTGGGCGCCCTGGTGGAAGTCAACTGCGAGACCGACTTCTGCGCCAAGAGCGACCTGTTCGTGGCCTTTGTCAAGGACATCGCCAAGGTGGTTCTGGACAATGATCCCACCGATGTGGACTCTCTGATGAACTGCAAGTATCCCGGCACCGAGCTGACCGTGTCCGAGACCATGCCCGAGAAGGTCATGTCCATCGGCGAGAACCTGCAGATCCGCCGCTTCGTCCGCTTTGCCGAGAACACCAGCGTGGGCTATGTCCATGCCGGCGGCAAGATCGGCGTTCTGGTGAACCTGGCCGTGGAGGGCGTGGACGCCTCCGAGATCGGCAAGAACGTCGCCATGCAGATCGCCGCTCTGAATCCCCGCTTCTGGGATAAGTCCCAGGTCACCGAGGACGTCCTGGCCGAGGAGAAGAAGATCGCCCTGGCTCTGATGGACAGCGATCCCAAGATGGCCTCCAAGCCCGCCCAGGTCAAGGAGAAGATCGTCATGGGCAAGATGAACAAGTTCTACGAGGAGAACTGCCTGCTGCAGATGGAGTTCGTCCGCAGCGACCTGTTCCAGGGCACCGTGGAGCACTACATTGCCGACGCCGCCAAGAAGCTGGGCGGTTCCGTGAAGTTCGTCACCGCCGTTCGCTTCCAGACCGGCGAGGGCATCGAGAAGAAGCAGGAGGACTTCGCCGCCGAGGTCGCCGCTCAGATGAACATGGGCAAGTAAGCTCCTATTCCGCATTCAAAAAATCCCGCGCCGATACCGGCGCGGGATTTTTTCAGCTCTTTATCACTTTTTCAGCCGCTTGTCGCACTTCACGGCCAGCTTGGTGCCCACCGTCTGGAACAGCTGCACCAGCAGAATCAGCAGGATCACCGCCGCGAACATCACCAGGTATTTATACCGGTAATAGCCGTAGTCGATGGCCACCTTGCCCAGGCCGCCGCCGCCGATGATGCCGCTCATGGCGGAGTAGCCCAGAATGGTGGTCAGGGAGATGGTGACGTTCTGAATCAGGGACGGCACGCTTTCGGGAATCATCACCTTGCAGATGATCTGCATGGGCGTGGCGCCCATGCTCTGGGCCGCCTCGATGATGTTGGGGTCCACCTCCCGCAGGCTGCTCTCCGCCAGTCTTGCCACAAAGGGGAAGGCCGCCACCACCAGGGGAACGATGGTGGCCGTGGTACCCACGGCGGTGCCGATGATCAGCCGGGACAGGGGGAACACCATGATCATCAGAATCAGGAACGGGATGGACCGCAGCAGATTGATGATGACGTTCAATGCCGACAGCACCGGCTTCGGCAGGGGCAGGACGCCGTCCTTCTCCCCGGCCACCAGCAGCACCCCCAGGGGCAGGCCCAGCAGGATGGCCAGGGCGGTGGACAGCACCGTCACATAGAAGGTCTCCCACAGTGCCATGGGAAACTGGGTCAGAAAGGCGGTTTTCAGCTCCGCCAGGGACTCCGCCGTAAACAGATCACTGTACATCCACGCTTACCTCCTCTGCCTGCAAATTGGGGATAGTCCGGAAAAACTGCCAGGCCCGGTCAAACTGGCTGTTGGGGATGCCCAGCAGCATACTGCCGTAAACCTCCTCCGACAGCTTCTGGGTGCTGGCGGAGATGACGTTGGCATAGATGCTCTCCTCCGCCGCCAGCCGGGCCACCATGGGGATGGCCGTGGTCTGGGCGCTGCGGAAGATCAGCCGGATGCGCCGCTCCTGGCTGGGGTCGGACACCGCCGCGTCGGCTCCGCCGGGGAATACCAGGTGCCGGGCCGCCTGGGACCTGGGGGCGGAGAACACCGCCGATACCAGGCCGTCCTCCACCACCTCGCCGTCGTCCAGGATGGCCACGTGGGTGCAGATCTCCTTCACCACGCTCATCTGGTGGGTGATGACCACCACGGTGATGCCCAGCTTGCGGTTGATGTCCTGGATCAGCTCCAGGATCTGCCGGGTGGTTTTGGGGTCCAGGGCGCTGGTGGCCTCGTCGCACAGCAGCACCTTGGGATTGGTGGCCAGGGCCCGGGCGATGGCAATGCGCTGCTGCTGGCCGCCGGACAGCTGCGCGGGATAGGCCTGGGCCTTATCCGGCAGCCCCACCAGCTCCAGCAGCTCCCAGGCCTTGGCCTGGGCCTCCTTCCGGCCCACCCCGGCCAGCTCCATGGGGAAGCAGATGTTCTGCAAACAGGTGCGCTGCATCAGCAGGTTGAACCGCTGGAAGATCATGGTGATCTCCCGCCGGGCCGCCCGCAGCTGGGCCGGGGTCATGGCGTCCAGTTGCTGGCCGTTGACGATGACCCGGCCCTCCGTGGGCCGCTCCAGCATATTGATGCAGCGGACCAGAGTGCTCTTGCCTGCGCCGCTCATGCCGATGATGCCATAGATATCCCCGTCGGCGATGGTCAGGGACACGTCCCGCAGGGCGTCCACCCGCCCGTCGGCGTTTTCAAAGGTCTTGCTGACATGCTGTAATTCGATCAAGGCTGCTGCCTCCCCTTCTGTTGTTGATAAACGGTTACTTGGAAGCCTTCAGAGCATCCAGGCTGGTCTGCAGGCCGCCATACAGGCCCATGGGCTCCACATGGATGGCGCTGACGGACACGATGTGGGTGTTGTTCTCGGCGTTGAAGTCCTCCAGATAGGGCAGATGCTGGAAATAGTTGGCGTCCAGGGTGCCGTCATCCACCACGGTGTTGGGCACCACATAGTCGTTGTAAACCTGGATGTCCAGGGTGATGCCCTTGGCGGCCAGGATCTCCTTGGCCACCTCCAGGATCTCGGCGTGAGGCGTGGGGGAGGCGGCCACGGTGATGGTCTGGCCCTTCAGGGCGTCGTAATCCACGGAATCGTCATAGCCGTTGCCGGGGTTGGTGACGGTGCTGACCACGGAGCCGTTGTACTTGCTCTCGATGAAGCTGGCCACCTGCCGGCTCTCCAGAGCGGCCTTCAGGGCCAGGATCTTGGGGGTATTTTCATTGCCCTCCTTCACAGCCAGGATGTTGGCATAGGCGGAGGAGGAGCCCTCGATGGCCAGGGAGTCCTTCACGGGGTTCAGCCCGGCGTTGATGGCGTAGTTGGAGTTGATGACGGCGTAGTCGGCGTCCTTCAGCATATCGGGCAGACGGGCGGCCTCGGCCTCTACGATCTCCACGTTATAGGGGTTCTCCACGATATCGTTCTTGGTGGCGGTGATGCCTGCGCCGTCCCGCAGCTTGATGATGCCGTTCTCCTGCAGCAGCAGCAGGGCCCGGGCCTCGTTGGTGGTGTCGTTGGGAACGGCGATCTTCAGGGAGGTGCTCTTGGAGCCGCAGCCCGTCAGGGCCAGGGCCAGGGCCAGGACCAGCGCCAGAACCAGCGCCGTCAGCTTCACGGAAGTCTTTTTCATGATGTATTATCTCCTTGTTATCATTAATTCGGTGATTGGTTGGTTTTCAGAATGGATGGAACGTCCGGCGGCCCGGGGCCACATTCGGTCGTCCAGTAGGGTGATAAGGCCCGGCATCAGGCGCATGGTTTTTCAGCTCCTTTCATGCAGCAAAAAAACAGCGGAAGGTCATTGACCTTCCGCTGCCGCAAACGATTCATTCAGGCAAGCGCTGAAAGGGAATGACCATTTTTTCCATAGCAAAGCATGCACATGCCGCACATGTGCATCATGGTCATCATCATGCTGTTGTTGCAGAGCAGCTTCGTCATGGCGCATTCCCTTTCTCGCCGCAGGTGCGGCGGTTTTCGTTGACGGGTGCATATTAGCACCATCCGTGCCGTTTGTCAAGGCGTATTTTTCATATTTTTTCATCTTGATGCAAATATTTTCTCGCAGCCCGCTGGGAATAATCTTGCAAAAAAGACCGTTTTTTTCGATTTTCACCCGTCTGACAAGGGTTTTCTCTTGTCACAGGTTCACAATTTTTTTACAGATTCTTTCTTGCCGGAATGCGGGATTTATGGTATGATGAATACTAATGGTAGAGATTGCGTATCTGCCCGTCAGCCCGGACAGGTACGCTATCGTTTTGATGAACGGAATGGATGAAGGAGGAATCGTTTGTTGTCTCGCAAGAAACCTGATCTGTTGACCCAGCAGGCCCGCCTGCGCCGGAAGCACCGGGAAAAGGGCCAGGTCCTGGCCATTTTCCGCAAGCCCATGCGGGAATCCCTGACCTCGGTGCTGCCCATCACGGCCATCGTCCTGCTGCTGTGCTTCACCGTGACCCCGGTGTCCAACAACGCCATGATGGCCTTCCTGGTGGGAAGCCTTCTGCTGATCGTGGGCATGGGGCTGTTTTCCCTGGGCTCCGAGATGTCCATGATCCCCCTGGGCGAGGCCGTGGGTAAGGAAATCACCCGCTCCAAGAAGGTGTGGATCATCGTGGCCATCAGCTTCCTGATCGGCGTGATCATCACCGTGGCGGAGCCGGACCTGCAGGTTCTGGCCAGCCAGGTCCCCGCCATTGAAAACAATGTCATCATCTGGTCCGTGGCCCTGGGCGTGGGCGTGTTCCTGGTCATCGCTCTGCTGCGTATCCTGCTGGGCATTCCCCTGTCCTATCTGCTCATCGGGTTTTATGCAGTGGTGTTCACCCTGGCCATGTTCGTGTCCCCGGACTTCTGGTCCATCGCCTTCGACTCCGGCGGCGTTACCACCGGCCCCATGACCGTGCCCTTTATCATGGCCCTGGGCGTGGGCGTCAGCGCCGTCCGCAACGACAAGCACGCCGGAGGCGACAGCTTCGGTCTGGTGGCCCTGTGCTCCATCGGCCCCATCCTGACGGTGCTGCTGCTGGGCCTTTTATACAAGCCCGACGGCAGCAGCTACACCCCGGTGACCGTGCCCGACGCCCAGGACACCGTGGAGATGTTCCGCTCCTATACCCACGCTCTGCCGGAGTATTTTAAGGAAATTCTGGTGTCCCTGGCCCCCATTGCCGGGTTCTTCCTGATCTTCCAGCTGCTGACCCGCCGCCTGAACCGCCGCCAGGTCATGAGCATGATCGTGGGCTTCCTATATACTTATCTGGGCCTGGTGCTGTTCCTGACCGGCGTCAACGTGGGCTTCATGCCCGTGGGCAACTTCCTGGGCCAGAGCATCGCCTCCCTGGAGTGCAGCTGGGTGCTGATCCCCATCGCCATGGTTATCGGCTACTTCATCGTGGCGGCGGAGCCTGCCGTCCACATTCTCAACCGTCAAGTGGAGGAGATCACTGCCGGCTCCATCCCCGCCAGCGCCATGAATCTGGCCCTGTCCATCGGCGTATCCGTGTCCCTGGCCCTGGCTATGATCCGGGTGCTGACGGGCATCTCCATCATGTGGTTCCTGCTGCCGGGCTATGCCCTGAGTCTGGCTCTGTCCTTCGTGGTGCCGAAAATATTCACCTCCATCGCCTTCGACTCCGGCGGCGTGGCCTCCGGTCCCATGACCGCCACCTTCCTGCTGCCCTTCGCCATGGGTGCCTGCGACGCCCTGGGCGGCAACGTGGTCACCGATGCCTTTGGCGTGGTGGCCATGGTGGCCATGACCCCCCTGGTAACCATCCAGCTGCTGGGCGTCAGCTATAAGCGCCGCATCAAGCGCACCGCCCCCGTGGCCGTGGCCGAAGTGGAAGAGATCATCGAGCTGGCATAGGAGGAAACCCAATGAAACGACTGTATCTTATGATCACCATCACCAACCGGGTGGTTGGCTCCGGCCGGTTTGTGGATTTTTACCGGGCCTTCGGCGCGCCGGTGGTGTTCACGGCCCTGGGCCGGGGCACCGCCAGCGACGATGTGCTGAGCTATCTGGGCCTGGAGGCCACGGAAAAGGCCGTGCTGTTCTCCGTGGTGACGCCCTCCTGCAAGGAGACTCTGGTGAAGGAGCTGGTGTCCACCATGCACCTGACCGCCCCCGGCAGCGGCATCGCCGTCTGCCTGCCCCTGAGCAGCATCGGCGGCAAGTCCGCCATGAACTACCTGACCTCCGGCGACCCCTCCAAGGCCCCGGAAATCGACATTGAGGAGGACAATACCATGAAGGAAGCAGCCTATCAGCTGATCGTTGCCATCGCCAACCAGGGCTACACCGATAAGGTCATGGAGGCGGCCCGTTCCGCCGGAGCCCGTGGCGGCACCATTGTCCATACCCGCAGCACCGGAGCCGAGGACGCCGGGAAGTTCTTCGGCATGTCCATTGCCGAGGAGCGGGAGATGATCTTCATCGTGGCCCCCACCGGCGAGAAAAACGCCATCATGCAGGCCATCATGGCCCAGGCCGGCCCCAGCACCAAGGCCCAGGCCATCACCCTGAGCCTGGCCCTGGAGGACGTGGTGGGCCTGTTCACCACCAACCCGGACCAATAACAAACGCACTGCCGCCCCCGGTTTCCGGGGGCGGTTTTTCTTGTCAAACGCCCCCCGGTCTGCTACAATGGGGAAAAACACACAGGAGGTGAGACCATGGAGGAGCATGCGGTCTATCGGGTGCTGATGGTGGAGGATGACCGGGGCATCGCCCAGGCGGTGCAGACCCAGGGAGAGCTGTGGAATTTACAGGTGCGGCAGGTCCGGGACCTGCGGCATGTGATGGAGGAGTTCGCCGCCTTTGACCCCCATCTGGTACTGCTGGACATCGGCCTGCCCTGCTTCGACGGCTACCACTGGTGCACGGAGATCCGCCGGGTCTCCCGGGTTCCGGTGATTTTTATCTCGTCTGCGGCGGACAATATGAACATCATCATGGCCATGAACCTGGGTGCTGACGACTTCATCGCCAAGCCCTTTGACCAGAGCGTGCTGATGGCCAAAATTCAGGCCCTGCTGCGCCGGACCTACGACTTCGGGGCCTCGGCTCCGGTGCTGGAGCATCGCGGCGCGCTGCTGAACACTGGGGACAACACACTGACCTATCAGGGCCAGCGGGTGTCCCTGACCAAAAACGAATACCGTATTCTGCTGTGCCTGATGCAGAGCAAGGGCCGGGTGGTGAGCCGGGAGAAGCTCATGGAGCGCCTGTGGGAAACCGACAGCTTCGTGGACGAGAACACCCTCACCGTGAACATCGGCCGTCTGCGGAAAAAGCTGGACGCCGCCGGTCTGCCGGGGTTCATCACCACCCGGGTGGGCCTGGGCTATATGGTGGGGTGAGGGCCATGCTGACCGGATATCTGCGGCAGCGGTGCAGGACGCTGCTGGCGTTTTTCCTGTTCGGCGGCATCTTCGCCGCCGCCTTCGCCCTGTACCAGCTGCCGCTGCGGGCGGTGGCCTATCCCTTTGTGCTGTGCGCCGCCGCCGGGGCGGTGCTGCTGGCCCTGGACTATCGCCGGGTCCTGCGGCAGCACCGGCGGCTGGAGCTGCTGCGGCAGCTGCCGGAGGAGCTGGCCGACGCCCTGCCCCCGGCGGACACGGTGACGGAGGCCGACTATCGCAGCCTTGTGACCCTGCTGGCGGAAAGCCGCCGGGCCATCCGCACCCAGGAGGAGCAGCGCTACGGCGACATGGTGGACTACTATACCATGTGGGCCCACCAGATCAAAACTCCCATTGCCTCCATGCGCCTGACCCTGCAGAACGAGGACTCCGGCCTGGCCCGCTCCCTGTCCGGGGATCTGATGCGGGTGGAGCAGTATGTGGAGATGGTGCTGGTGTTCCTGCGGCTGGACAGCAGCACAACCGACTATGTGATCCGCTCCCACAGCCTGGACGATATCGTGCGCCCGGCGGTGCGGAAGTTCGCCGGGGAGTTCATCCGCCGCCGTCTGCGGCTGGACTATCAGTCCCTGGACCGCACCGTGGTCACCGACGCCAAGTGGCTGGGCTTCGTGGTGGAGCAGGTGCTGTCCAACGCCCTGAAATACACCGTCAGCGGCTCCGTGACCATCGCCATGGACGGCGATGACCTGTGCATCCGGGACACCGGCATGGGCATCGCACCGGAGAACCTGCCCCGGATCTTCGACCGGGGGTTCACGGGCCTCAACGGCCGCCGGGACACCCGGGCCAGCGGCATCGGGCTGTACCTGTGCCGCCGGATCTGCCGCAGCCTGGGCCACACCATCCGGGCCTCCTCCGTGCCCAACCAGGGAACGGAAATCCGCATCGGTCTGGGCCAGAAGAAAACGTTGCCGGAGTGAAAATCGCCCCAAATCGCAAACAAAACACGACACCCCGTCAGGGGTGTCGTGTTCTTCTATCTTAACACTTTTCCATATGTAAAACAACTGAAAATTTACATAAAATTAACACTTAAAAATTGTCGAATATTGCCCCTTGCAAGATCAAAACCAGAGGTATATAGTATGAAATGTGATTTTTCGGTAAACAACTTTACAAAACCCATGCGAACTCCGGAAAAAGTCAACTTTTTTCGGGTCTAGTTTTTTTGGGCAAAAATTGCAAAAGCGCCATAAGCTGATGTTAAGGAAGCGTTAACGGCGATTTTGCCGGAAGGGAGGCGGAACCATGACAAGAGAGGACGCAGTGGAGCGGCTGTGCGACGTATACGGCGGCAGCTTCGACATCACCCGCTGTAAGGAGGCGGAGCTTCCCCTGGCGGCGAAGATGGACTTTTATGTCCACAACTCCAAATATGTGCTGTCAAAAAAAGCCAAGCTGTGGGAGGCCAACAGCTTTGAATATGTGTATCTGTTCACCGTTCCGCACCTGACCCGGGAGATCTACGAGCAGTGCGAGCGCCTGGCCTACGAGCAGGGCAGGGCCCGCATCCGGCCCGGCCCCAACCATATGTACACCTATATCTCCGCCATCTTCCTGTGCGACTCCTGCGACCCGGAGGCACGGAAGGCCCTGAAGCGGTGCCGCCGGTACGAGAGCTTCCGGCTGTCCTATTGGGGATGGATGGATTTTCATACCGCTCTGGTGGTGCTCCCGGAGGAATCCGTGGCCACCAACGCCAGCGGACACAGTGCAGCGCAGGTGCTCGAACGGGCCCTGTTTCATAAGCAAAAGAGAAAATTGTTTCGAAAGGAGAGAAGTTTATGAATGCTGCTTTGTTCCTGATCATTGGCGTTGCCGTGCTGATCGTAGGATATATTTTCTACGGCGGCTGGCTGGCCAAGAAGTGGGGCGTGGATAACTCCCGCGTCACCCCTGCCCACGAGCTGGAAGACGGCAAGGACTATTGTCCCGCCAAGGCTCCCGTTCTGATGGGCCATCACTTTTCCTCTATCGCCGGCGCAGGCCCCATCAACGGCCCCATCCAGGCCGCTGTGTTCGGCTGGGTCCCCGTTATGCTGTGGGTCCTGATCGGCGGCATCTTCTTCGGCGGCGTCCACGATTTCGGCGCCCTGTTCGCCTCCATTCGCCATAAGGGCGAGTCCATCGGCGAGGTCATCGGCGACGCCATCGGCGCCCGGGCCAAGAAGCTGTTCATCATCTTCGCGTACCTGACCCTGATCCTGGTGGTGGCTGCATTTGCCTCCATCGTGGCCAACACCTTCAAGGCCACCTATGTGGACGGCGTGCTGGATAAGGCCGCTTCCGCCGCCAACGCCTCCACCGCCATCATCTCCATCATGTTCATCCTGATGGCCATCGTCTTCGGCTTCTTTGTCTATCGCCGGAATGCTCCTCTGGGCATCTCCACCGTCATCGGCGTCATCGGCATCGCCGTGTGTATGTACATCGGCCTCCAGTGGCACCCCATCTATCTCAGCGGCAACACTTGGATGATCATCGTTGGCCTGTATATCGCCATCGCATCCGTCACCCCCGTGTGGATCCTGCTGCAGCCCCGTGACTATCTGAGCTCCTTCCTGCTGTATGCCATGATGATCCTGGCGGTCGTGGGCATCATCGGCTGCCACCCCACCGTGGACATGCCCGCCTTCACCGGCTTCAAGGATACGCTGGCTCCCTCCGGCACCTCCCTGGGCTACATGTTCCCCGCTCTGTTTGTGACCATCGCCTGCGGCGCCGTGTCCGGCTTCCACTCCCTGGTGGGCTCCGGCACCACCGCCAAGCAGCTGGATCAGGAAAAGGACGCCAAGCCCATCGCTTACGGCGGTATGCTGATCGAGTGCGCTCTGGCCCTGATCTCCGTCTGCGCCGTTGGTTACATCTGGGCGCAGTATGCCGACGGCACCACCGTGACCCCCACCGTGGTGTTCGCCACCGGCCTTGCC
>ENA-OQNN01000116-OQNN01000116.1-human-gut-metagenome-genome-assembly--contig:-NODE-116-length-96589-cov-5.248720_pt1 | contig 96589 bp, 84 predicted proteins | sample MGYA00242624_ERZ504870 | MGnify/ENA primary metagenome ERZ504870 (study PRJEB26092, sample SAMD00036379) | human gut metagenome | host: Homo sapiens | study: EMG produced TPA metagenomics assembly of... | reverse complement strand
AGATCCACATCTGTTTTCGGGACTTCAACCTCAACGAGACAGACGATATGCTTCTATGCGGAGAGACAACAGAAAAGGCAGACAGTACAATTGCACTGCCTGCCTAATCCGAGGACACGCTTCAAGGCACCCCTATCAGGAGTAGCCGAAGGCCCTGCCTGCTTTTTATCGTGCCCGGAGCGCTGGGGCGTCCAGATCCCGATAGGTTTTCACGATGATCACGGCGGAGATGACGATCTGGAAGAATTTCATGACGATGCCCACCACCGCCATGGGGATCTGGGCATACTGCTCCTGACCGAACACCGGGCCCAGGGCCATGCTGACAAAGGCGCAGCAGCCGTCCCCCACCATCACGGCGATGGCCAGGGCCACCACCGTCAGGGGGAACACCACCGTGTTGGCGGCGTTGCCGTAGGACCCCAGATAGTCGGCGTTGGCAATGAAGATCTGGTCCACGATGTTGTACAGGGCCCCCACCAGCAGGGAGATCACGCAGGGAACGGCGTAGCGGCCCATAAGCCGCCCCACACGCTCCGTTCCCAGAAAATCGTTGGAATGTTCCATAAAATATCACTTTCCTTCCTGCAAAATCCCCGGAGACGGGCATTTTTGCCGCAAAAAAAGCGCGGCGCTTCTGCAACCGGATTTACGCAGAAACGCCACACGCTGTGGAATCAGTATATCAGATTTTGGGAAAACCTGCAAATGGTGGTTGTGTGCAAAAATCGGCTCCCGTCCGGCGGCCCGGAATGGACGATTTTCACAATGACCCCCGGCAGGAGGTCTTATTTTGCATACAGCAGCCCGATGAGCCAGTTCAGCGTCCGTCCCGGCAGAATCCGGGTCAGGAATACAAAGAACTGATAGTCCAGCCGGATGGTATAGATGGGCTTGGGCCGCCGCTTCATGGCCACCCGGGCAATAAACGCCCCGGCCTTGGCGGGGTCCATGCCGTTCTGCTCGTCGTGCTCCATCCGCTGGACGGACCGGCCGATGCGGCCGCCGTACGCGTCGTCGCCCTCCATGGTTTTCACCCGGGCGGCGGTGAAGCCCGTGTGGATGTCCCCGGGCTGTACGGCGCACACCGTGATGCCAAAGGGCCGCAGCTCGTTGGCCAGGGCCATGGTATACGCGTTCACCGCCGCCTTGCCGGCGGAGTAGTACGCCTGGAAGGGAATGGGGCAGGGCGCCGCCACGGAGCTGAGGTTCACGATGCGGCCCCGGCCCGCCTGGCGCATATGGGGGATGACGGCCTTGTTCATCCGCACCATGCCGAAGAAGTTCACGTCCAGCAGGCGCTGGGCCTCCGCCGTGTCGGTGAACTCCACCGCCCCGGAGATGCCGAAGCCCGCGTTATTCACCAGCACGTCGATGCGCCCGGCCCGGTCCATGATCTCCGCCACGGCGGCGCGGACTTGCCCCTCGTCGGTGATGTCGCAGCGGATGTGGTGCAGGCCCTCCACCCCCTGCTCCCGGCGGCTGAGCTCATACACGGTATAGCCCGCATCCCGCAGATACAGGGCCGTGGCCCTGCCGATGCCGGAGGTTCCTCCGGTGATGACGGCGATCTCACTCATGATCCTTCACCAGCACGTCCGCCATGATGTCCATGGCCTCGTCCAGCAGGGCCTCGGTATGGGTGGCCATATAGCTGGTCCGCAGCAGGGCCTCCCCCTCCGGCGTGGCCGGGGGCAGGGTGGGGTTCACATACACGCCCCGGTCATAGATCTCCCGGGCCACCTCCAGGGTGTGGTAGGTCTCATAGGTATAGATGGGGATGATGGGCGTGGGGGCCGTCAGGGCGGACTCTCGAATCTTCAGTCCCCGGTCCGTCATGCCCTTGCGGGCATAGAGGCTCAGCTCCCGCAGCCGCTCCGGCAGCTCGGGATGCTGCTCCAGGTGCCGCAGGGCCGCCAGGGCCGTGGCGCAGTTGGCCGGGGGAATGGACGCCGAGAAGATGAAGGGCCGGGACGCGTGGCGCACAAAGTCCGCCACCTCCTCCGAGGCCGCCATGTATCCGCCCAGGGACGCCAGGGACTTGGAAAACGTGCCCATATAGATGTCCACCTGGTCCTCCAGGCCGAAGTAGCTGGCCGTGCCCCGGCCGCCCTGGCCCAGAACGCCCAGGCCGTGGGCGTCGTCCACCATGACCCGTGCCCCGTACTTTTTGGCCAGGGCGCAGATCTCCGGCAGTTTGGCGATGTCGCCGCCCATGGAGAACACGCCGTCGGTGACGATCAGGGCGCCGTTCTTTTCCGGCACCCGCTGCAGGCACTTCTCCAGCTCCTCCATGTCGCTGTGGCGATAGCGCAGCATCTTGCCGTAGCTCATCTGGCACCCGGCATAGATGGAGGCGTGATTCTCCCGGTCGCAGATGACGTAGTCATGCCGGTCCACCAGGGCGCTGATGATGCCCACGTTGGACTGATACCCCGTGCCGAAGGTGACGATGCCGGGCTTGCGCAGGAACTTTCCCAGCTCCGCCTCCAGCTCCAGGTGCATCTCCAGGGTGCCGTTTAAGAACCGGGAGCCGCTGCACCCGGTGCCGTAGCGCTCCAGGGCGTGAATGCCCGCCTCCACCACGTCCGGGGCGATGGTCAGGCCCAGATAGTTGTTGGAGCCCAGCATGATGCGGCGCTTGCCCTCCATCTGCACCTCCACGTCCTGCCGGGATTGCAGCGCGTGAAAATAGGGATACACCCCCGCCTCCTTCAGCTCCTTGGCCAGGGACGGGGCATAGCATTTCTCGAAAATGTCCATGTAAGACCTCCTTGCTGATATGAAATATTAGATTTCATAGAGAAAAACATCGAATTAACAGGGAATGATGATTCAATTTATTATATACTGCCCCCCGCTTCCCTGTCAACCGGTGATTTGCGGGGTCACACGGACCGGGTGGCCACCACGTCCACGCCGGTGCCCAGCACATTGGGGATCACCACGTCCCCGGCCTGCACCGGGGCCGTCAGCTGCACCCGGCACAGCGCCCGGGCCACATCCAGCACCCTTTCCTTGGGTACGTCTCCCCGGGTGCGGACGGACACCACCGGCAGCAGGCCGCCGGTGACCCGGACGGTGCCGGTAACGGTGCGGGCCGGATGGGTACACTCCTTCCGGGCGTAGGCGTCCCCCCGGGGACAGGTGTTGCCGGTGACCTCCGTCACCCGGCTGCCGTCCATAACGGCGGTCAGCTGGCAGCCCATGGGGCAGCCGATACACGTCAGCTCGCGGATGCTCATTGTGCTCCCTCCTCCACCTGAATGGTGATCTGCTTCAAACCCCGGGGCAGGTCCGCCCGCCGCAGGGTCAGCTGCTCCATCTCGCCGGGGCTGAGAATGCGCTTATGCACCCGGCGCAGCAGCCGTCCGTCCAGATAAACCGCCAGATCGGCGTCCCGATAGGGTTTGCCCACCCGGAACCGGACGGTGACGGTTTCCTCCATGGCCTCCGGGTCCAGATACTGGGGCACGGTGTACCGCACGCCGTTCTGCCCCGTCAGGCGGACGGTCTTGCCCTCCCGCCGGTGCTCCAGCAAGTACCGGGCGGCGTTTTCCCCGGCCCGGGCCGCCTCCTGGGACACGAAGTCCACCAGATCGTGGACGTGCAGCACGTTGCCGCAGGCGAACACGCCGGGAACGGAGGTGGACAGATCGTCCCCTACCTCCGGCCCGCCGGTAACGGCGTCCAGCCGGACTCCGGCCTGCTGGCTCAGCTCGTTTTCCGGCAGCAGGCCCACCGACAGCAGCAACGTGTCGCAGGGGATGTCCCGCTCCGTCCCGGGGATGGGGCGGCGGTTCCCGTCCACCTGGGCCAGAGTCACGCCCTCCAGCCGCTCCCGGCCGTGAATGTCCACCACGGTGGTGGACAGATACAGGGGAATGCCGAAATCCTCCAGGCACTGGACGATGTTCCGCTTCAGGCCGCCGGAATAGGGCATCACCTCCGCCACCGCGTGGACCTTTGCCCCCTCCAACGTCATCCGCCGGGCCATGATCAGGCCGATGTCGCCGCTGCCCAGGATCACCACGTCCCGGCCAGGCATCAGCCCCTCCATATTCACCAGCCGCTGGGCGGTACCGGCGGAGTAAATGCCCGCCGGGCGGCAGCCGGGGATGTTCAGGGCCCCCCGGGGCCGCTCCCGGCAGCCCATGGCCAGGATCACCGCATCGGCGTCCAGCTGCACCAGGCCCGTCTCCCGGCCCGTCAGCGTCAGCACCCGGTCCTGCGACAGGTCCAGCACCATGGTGTTCAGCAGGTACGGGATGTTCAGCTCCCGGACCTGGTCGGCAAACCGCCGGGCGTATTCCGGCCCGGTAAGCTCTTGGGAAAAGGTGTGCAGGCCGAAGCCCGCGTGGATGCACTGGTTCAGAATACCGCCCAGCTCCCGGTCCCGCTCGATGATCAGCAGGTCCTCCACTCCGGCCTTCCGGGCGGCCGCGGCGGCGGCCAGCCCCGCAGGCCCGCCGCCGATGATGGCAAGCTGTACATGTTTCATCATGCTTCCTCCTTGGTCCGCCCGGCCAGCAGCCGGGATGCTCCGCCGTTTTTCGTCAGCTCCGTCTGGGGCACCCCCAGCTCCCGGGACAGGATCTCCATGACCCGTGGGGTGCAGAAGCCCCCCTGGCACCGGCCCATACCGGCCCGCACCCGGCGCTTCACCCCGCCCAGGGACCGGGCCCCGGGGGTGCGGTGGATAGCGTCCACGATCTCGCCCTCGCTGATGCCCTCGCAGCGGCACACGATATTGCCGTAGGCGGGGTTTTCCGCCGCCAGACGCTGCCGCTCCTCAAAGGGCAGCTCCCGCAGGCGGACGATGTCCCGGCGCAGGGGGTCGAAGTCCGGCTTTTCCGCCGCCCCCAGATACGCCGCCGCCTGCTCCGCCAGATAGGCCCCGATGGCCGGGGCCGAGGACAGCCCCGGGGACTCGATGCCCAGGGCCTCGAAATACCCGGGCACGGGCTGGCCGATGCGGAAGTCGTCCTCCCCCTCCGCCAGATGGGCCCGCAGCCCGGCGAAGCTGGTGATCACGTCCCGCAGGGGCAGGCCCGGCACGCTTTTGCGGGCCATGTCCTGGGCATAGGCCAGTCCCTCCGCCGTGGTGGCGGTCAGGTCCCGCTGCTCCTGATCCGCAGCGGTGGGGCCCACCAACAGGTTGCCATGGACCGTAGGCGTTACCAGCACGCCCTTGCCCATGGGGCCCGGCAGCTGGAAAACGGTCCGCTGCACCAGGCCGCCGTCCTTCTTGTCCAGCAGGCAGTATTCACCCCGGCGGGGCACGATGCGGGCGGTATCGCTGCACACCTGGTTATGGAGCACATCGCCCCACACACCGGCGGCGCTGATTACGGCCCGGGTCTCCATGGTCCCCCGGTTGGTTTCCAGGGTATAGCCCGCCTGAGTCCGGCGGATGGTCTCCACCCGGGTGTCGAAGCGGAAGGTCACGCCGTTATGGGCGGCGTTTTCCGCCAGGGCGATGGTCATGCCAAAGGGGCAGATGATGGCGCTGGTGGGGGCGTACAGCGCGGCCACGGCCTTCTCCGACAGGGCGGGCTCCAGCTCATGGAGCCTGCCTCCCCGGAGGATCTCCAGGCCCTCCACGCCGTTGGCCCGGCCCCGCTGCAGAAGCTCCTCCAGCCGGGGCAGGCCCGCCTCCTCAAAGCACACCACCAGGGCCCCGTTGCGGCGATAGGGGAAGTCCAGCTCCCGGGACAGCGCCTCCATCCGGCGGCTGCCCTCCACGTTGAACCGGGCCTTCATAGAGCCGGTGGGGGCGTCGAACCCGGCGTGAACAATGGCGGAATTGGCCTTGCTGGTGCCCACGCATACGTCCTCTCCCTGCTCCACCAGGCAGATTTTCAGCTTCCAGCGGCTCAGCTCCCGGGCCACGGCGCAGCCCACCGCGCCGCCGCCGATGATGACGGCATCGTACATAGCGATCTCTCCTTTCCGTGAAAAAAGAGCCATGCCAAAGCCCGCCCGGTCTCCCGGACGTTCCCTGTGCATGACTCAGACTCTCAATGCATTCCCATATTGGATTATGGCCCCATTATACGCCCTGCGCCCCCGCTTGTCAACGGCAAGCGGGGGCGCAGACGGCGCGTTACTGCGCCTCGATCTCCTTGATATTCACTTCGTTCCCCTGCACCAGCCAGGTATCCTCGCTGCCGCAATAGGGGCAGGTCCGGCCCTGGGGTACGGTGTCGTAGTCCCGGCCGCAGCCATCGCAGTGAGTGATGGCGTGGACCGTCTCGAACCGCAGCTGTGCCCGGGGCATCAGCTCCGTCCGGGCCGCCGCCCATTTCCAGCAGCTCTCCAGCTCCCGGGGCACCACGCCGGACACCTGGCCCAGCTCCAGGGTCACCGACGCCACGTCGGTGAGGCCCTGCTCCCGGCCGATGTTCTCCACGGCCCGGATCACATGAAATACGATTCCCAGCTCGTGCATTACTTCTTCCCGGCCTTGCGGATCTTGATCTCCCGCTTGACCATGTAGGGCAGGATGGCCTTCATCTTGTCCTCGGCGGGGATCATGTGGGTGCACTCCGGCCGCTCCCGGTGCAGGTGGATGGCGTCAAAGGCACACTTGGTGGTGCACACGCCGCAGCCGATGCACTTGTTGGGGTCCACCACGGAGGCACCGCAGCTGAGGCAGCGGGCCGTCTCCTTCTGCACCTGCTGGGCGGTGAAGGCGATGCGCTCGTCCCGGAAGGTCCGGCGCAGGGCCTCGTTGTACCCGATCCGCTGGCGGGGCGTGTTGTCGAAGCCCACGGGGATCAGGGCGTTCTCCTTGTCCAGCTCCACGAACTGCCGGCGGTTGCGGCCAATGGTCAGGGTGGCCTTCTGGACGAACCGGTGCAGGGAGATGGCGCCCTCCTTACCGGCGGCAATGGCGTCGATGGCGAACTTCTGGCCGGTGACGGCATCGCCGCCTGCGAAGATGCCGGGCTCCGCCGTCTGATAGGTCACGGGGTCCACCTGGGCGGTGCCGTTGGGGTTGAAGGTCACGGCGGTGCCGGTCAGCAGCTGCCGCCAATCCACCTTCTGGCCGATGCAGTACAGCACCGCGGCGCACTGGGCCTGGCAGGTGTCGTTGTCGTCAAACTCCGGGGCGAAGCGGCCCTGGTCGTTCTTCACCCGCAGGCACTTGCGCAAGCGGATCCCGGCGGCATGGCCGTTTTCGGTGACGATCTCCGTCTGGCCCCATCCGGCGTGGATGGTGATGCTGTCCCGCTCACACTCGCCCCGGTCCTCCGCGCCCATGGGCATATCGTCATAGCCCTCCAGGCAGTACAGGTCCACGGACTCCGCGCCGCAGCGCACCGCCGTCCGGGCCACGTCTGCGGCGATGTTGCCGCCGCCGATGACCACCACCCGGCCTTCCAGCTTCGTCTCCTGGCCGCCGTTGACCCGGCGCATGAAGTCGATGCCCGCCGTGACGCCCTGGGCGTCGTCGCCGGGGATGTTCAGCCTGCCGCCGGACTGCAGGCCCACGGCCACATAGAAGCCCTGATAGCCCTGCTCCCGCAGCTGGGCAATGGTCACGTCCTTGCCCACCTCCACGCCGCAGCGGAACTGGACGCCCATCTCCCGCAGCACGTCGATCTCCGCCTGGACCACGTCCTTCTCCAGCCGGAAGCTGGGCAGGCCGTTTTCCAGCATGCCGCCCAGACGCTGCTCCTTTTCAAACACGGTGGGGCGATAGCCCCTCTCCGCCAGGTAATAGGCGCAGGACAGGCCCGCCGGGCCGCCGCCGATGATGGCGATCTGCTGGTCGAACGCGCCGTCTACCTTGGGGATCACCTTCTCCGGCACGAACCGGGTGGCGGCGTCCAGGTCCTGCTGGGCGATGAAGCGCTTCACCTCGTCAATGGCCACCGCCTGGTCCACGGTGCCCCGGGTGCAGGCGTCCTCGCAGCGGCGGTTGCAGATGCGGCCGCACACGGCGGGGAAGGGATTCTCCCGCTTGATCAGCTGCAGGGCCTCCCGGTACTTGCCCTGGGCCGCCAGCTTCAGATAGCCCTGCACCGCGATGTGGGCGGGGCAGGCGGTCTTGCAGGGGGCGGTGCCGGTGTCGTAGCAGTTGATGCGGTTCTTGTCCCGGTAGTCGATGGCCCACTTTTCGGGGCCCCACTTGGCCGCGTCCGGCAGCTCCTGGCGGGGATACTCCACGGGACCGTCCTTGGTGCACAGCTTCTGGCCCAGCTTCACCGCACCGGCGGGACAGTATTCCACGCACCGGCCGCAGGCCACGCACTGGTCCGTCTCCACCCGGGCCACATAGGCGCTGCGGGACATATTGGGAGTGTTGAACAGCTGGCTGGTCCGCAGGGCGTTGCAGACGTTGACGTTGCAGTTGCAGATGCCGAAAATCTTCTGTTCGCCGTCGATGTTGGTGATCTGATGGACGAAGCCGTTGTCCTCGGCCTTCTTGAAGATGGCCATGGCCTCGTCATAGGTGATGTACTCGCCCCGGCCGGTTTCCACAATATAGGTGGCCATGTCGCCCACGGCGATGCACCAGCTTTCCGGATCGTCGCCGCAGCCCTCGTTCAGATACTGGCGGCTGGCCCGGCAGGAGCACATGCTCTTGGCATATTTGCCCTCGTACTTGTGCAGCCAATAGGAGATTTTTTCCAGGCCCACGGCCTCGTTTTCCGTCTCGATGGCCTTTTCCACAGGGATCACGTGCATGCCGATGCCGGCGCCTCCGGGAGGCACCATGGGGGTGATCTTTTCCAGGGGCAGGAAGGTCATCCGCTCGAAGAAGGCCGCCACCTGGGGATGCTCGTCCATCTGGCTGCGGCGCATATTGAAGAACTCGGCGCTGCCGGGGACGAACTGGGGCAGAACATAGCGCTTTTCGTGGTTGGGGTTCTTTCCGTCCAGGTTTTCCCAGTTATACTCGATCAGGCCCACCCAGGCCATCTGGTCCAGCAGCTTCTGCAAAGGTTCCCGCTCCAGCTTGGTCAGCTTCATCAGCTGCCCGATGGTCTTGGGCTTGCGGACGCCCATCTTCAGGGCCACGTCCGCCATTTCGTCGCTGATCAGGTCCGCCAGGCCCCAGTATTCCGGGTCGTTGCCCTTGACGCCCTTGAGCTTGGCGGGCACCCGGTCGGTGATCATGGCCACCAGCTTGGCGATCTTGGGCCGGGGCTCCTCCACCACGGGGATGGTAAAGGGCAGCTTCTCCTGCTCCAGGGGGAACGCGGTGGGCCGGTCGCCGTTGATGTTCTTTCCCATGTGAAATCTCCTTTATCTCCGCCTCAAGGGCGATTTTTCTGCATGAACTCACCCTAATGATACCAATTTCCGGGGCAAAAAGCTATTGACTGTTCTTATAAAGTTATGGTATCCTATTTTATGGTCCTGGTCGGACCAGAAGGAGGGTGACCTATGGATTTCCGTCCCATTGTGGCCCCATCTATCCGGGAGCTGTTTATCCAGCAGGTGGAGGGGGCGATCCTGTCCGGGCAGCTGAAGCCCGGCGACCGGCTGCCCACGGAGCGAGAGCTGGCCGACACCATGCACATCAGCAAAACCGTGGTCCACGAGGGCCTGCGGGAGCTGCACCGCCTGGGCTTTCTGGATATCGCCTCCCGCCGGGGCGTCACCGTGGCGGACTATGCCCAGACCGGCAGCCTGGAAACGCTGATGGCCATCATGGATTATCACGGGGGCCTTCCCGACGAGAAAACCGCCCGCAGCATCCTGCGCCTGCGGTACTATCTGGAGGCCCCGGCCCTGCGGGACCTGGCCGCGTCCCACACCGCCGCCGATCTGGACACCCTCCGCGCCCTCCAGCGCCAGGCGGAGGAGGCCCCGGACACCGCCGCCCTGGCCCAGGCCCTGTTCCGCTATCACCGGGGGGTGGCCTTCCTCAGCGGCAACACCATCACCCCCCTGCTGTTCAACGCCTTCATGCAGGTGAACCTGGAGTTCTGGTCCGGCTACATCCGGTCCGTGGGCCGGGAGGAGAGCCTGCGTACCCTGGCCCGCTTTACGGACCTCATCGCCGCCGGACAGGGGGACCGGGCCGCCCAGCTGCTGGACGACGGCCTGCGGCGGTTTGTGACCACGCTGTAAATTCACATTTTGTTCAAAATATCCGTTTGTTTTTGTGGAAAAGCCATAGATTCCGTTCGGAAAATTCTGCAATTTGCCAATTGTGCTCCACCCCGGGTATGGTATAATGATGGTATCTTATATAAAGGAGGCTTTTCCATGAGACGCACAAAAGCTCTGCTTTCCTGTCTGCTGGCGCTGGCCCTGGTGATGCTGACCGCCTGCGGCGCCAGACAGCAGACCGTCCACCGGCTGTCCGCGGACCGGGTGACCCAGGCGGCAACGGTGTCCCAATTGCAGGAGGTCAGCGACCTGATCGTGGTATTCACCCCGGAGACTCAGGAAAACGTCCTCTCCCGCTACAGCGACGGCAATGTCTCCACCGGCTACACCAGAACCACCGGCCAGGTGACCCAGGTGCTGAAGGGCCAGGCCCCGGAGCAGCTGGTGATCACCGAGGAGTGCTACACCGCAGACGACGCCCTGTGGACCCAGGGGGGCTATCTGCCTATGGAAACCGGCAAGCCCTATCTGCTGTTCCTCACCGCCTATGACGACAGCTCCGACTATGCGGGCATGTACTATCCCACGGAGCTGGAGCGGGGCAAGTATCCCCTGGGGCAGGCCCTGACCACCGCTGACTCCGCCGCCCAATGGCAGGTATACTCCCTGGACGGCGACACCCTGTCCGATTATCAAAGCTGGTACCGGCAGGTATCGGCCCTGTATCCCGATCTGTTCTGACCCGCCAGGCAAATATCCGCACCCCTCCGGCCCCGCCGGAGGGGATTTTTCCGCCCGGGGCCGTCCACCGGCGGGATTCGCCTTTCTTCGACTTGAAAAGCCCGGGGAAACGTGCTATACTTGACTATAATTTCGCGTATTGTGCTTTGGGAGAGGGGGAAGCGCCGCCATGGTGGATATTCACTGCCACATTCTGCCGGGGGTGGACGATGGGTCCCCCTCTATGGAAGACTCGCTGCAGATGGCCCGCATGGCGGCGGACTCCGGCGTCACGGACATCATCGCCACGCCCCACTGCAATCTCCCCGGGGACGGCCCGAAGAATTACCGCTCCGCCGCCCTGCGCACGGGCTTTTCCCGGCTGCGGCAGGCCCTGGAGCAGGAGGGGATCCCTCTGGGCATCCACCCGGGGGCCGAGGTGTTCTGCACCCCGGAGCTGCCCGAGCTGCTGGACCGCCGCCAGCTTCAGACCCTGGGCGGGGGCCGGTATCTGCTGGTGGAGTTCTATTTTGACGAGTCGGCGGAGTTCATGGAGCACTGCTTCCACCAGATCCGCACCCGGGGCCTGACCCCGGTGGCCGCCCACCCGGAGCGGTACGATGCCGTGCAGCGGGACCCGTACATCATCCGCCGCTGGTTTGAGGGCGGCGTGGTCATTCAGCTGAACAAGGGCAGCATTCTGGGCCGTCTGGGCCGCCGGGCCCAGGACACGGCCCTGTGGCTGCTGGAGCGAGGGCTGGCCCACGCCGCCGCCAGCGACGCCCACCGGCCCACCGTCCGCACCACCCATATGGAGCTGCTGCGCCGCACCCTGGCCGAGGATTTTTCCCCGGCCTGCCCCCGGCTGCTGCTGGAGGAGAACCCCCGCCGTATTTTAGAGGACCGCCCCCTGGTGGGGACGGACGAGCCTATTTTTTCCCCAAGGGAGGACGAGCTATGAGAGCCATCCGCAAAATGCAGCGCGTGATCCTCGCGCTGTTTATCCTGACCCTGCTGGCCTTCTGCGGCCTGCGGATCTATCGCCGCCTCACCGTGGACGTGACGCCCCCGGTGATCACCTGTTCCACCGATTCCATCGACGTCAGCGTCACCGCCGGGGACGAGGCCCTGCTGCAGGGGGTCATGGCCTCCGACGACCGGGACGGGGACCTGACGGACCAGATCCTCATCAAGGGCGTGTCCCCCTCCCTGACCGACAGCAGCGCCCAGGTCACCTACATCGTTTTTGACTCCGCCAACAATATGGCCACCGTCACCCGCACCGTCCGCTACACGGATTACGAGGCCCCCCGCTTCGCCCTGTCTCAGCCCCTGGTGTACCCTGCGGGCCAGACCGTGACCCTGCTGGACCGGCTCACCGCCACCGACGTGCTGGACGGCGACATCAGCAGCGGCATCCGCATCACCTCCCAGAACGTCATCAACAGCCAGCCCGGGGTATACAGCGTCACCGCTCAGGTGGACAGCCGCCTAGGCAACTCGGTGGTGCTGCCGCTGAAGGTGGTCATCACCGCCGGCGGGCCGCAGCTGATCACCCTGTCGGACTATCTGGTGTACCTGCCCCGGGGATCGGCCTTTGATGCCTCCGGGTATATCCAAAGCGTCACCGCCCCCGACGGAACGGCCCTGTCCGCCGGACAGGTCAGCATCGAGTCCCCGGTGGACACGTCCGTCCCCGGAACGTATCATGTGGGTTACAGCGTCACCGCCCAGGGCCAGAGCTATACCGTCTATCTGGCGGTGGTGGTGGAATAAAGGAGGGATCGTCATGGATGAAAACAATCAGGGCCTGCAATGGTCCCATATCGAGCCCCTCTGCATCCTGCGGGCGCTGGCGCGGCAGCTGTGGATGCTGCTGCTGGCGGCCCTCACCTGCGCCATGGCGGCGTGGATCGTGCTGACGTGCTTCGTGACCCAGCAGTATACCAGCTCCACCACCTTCTCCGTCACCACCCGCACCAGCAACCTGTACTATACGAATATCACCGCCGCCGCCGATGTGGCCGCCTCCTATTCCCAGCTGCTGCAGAGCCGGGTCCTGCGCCAGACCATGGAGCAGGATCTGGGCATGCCCCTGAACGGCGCCGTTTCCGCCCAGCAGCTGGGGGAGACCAACCTCATCCGGGTCACCGTCACCGCCGACACCCCCCGTCAGGCCCTGGTGCTGCTCAAGGCCGTGTCCGATAACTACGGGTCCCTGTCGGCCCATGTGTCCTCCACGGCGGTGCTGTCCCAGCTTAACTCCCCCAGCCTGTCCGTGGCCCCCTCCCGCAGCTATAACGTGCCCAGGATCTGCCTGATGGCCGCCATCGCCGGTGCGGCGCTTACCGCCCTAGGCGTTGCCTGGGCCAGCGTCAGCAGCGGCACGGTGCAGACCCAGGAGGGCGCCCGCAGCGACCTGGACGCCAAGATCATCTCCACCGTGCCCCACGAGGGCCGCCGGACCCGGAAGCTCCTGGGCTGGTTCGACGACCGCCGCCGGGAGCGCCGGGCCCGCCGGGGCGGCAAGCGCCTGCGCCGGAACCTGAACATCTCCTCCCCGGCCATCAGCTTCGCCTTTACCGAATCCATCCACCGCATCGCCGAAAAGTTCCAGCATGAGCATGCCAAGGGCCGCCGGGTATTCCTGTTTTCCAGCGTGTCCGCGGCGGAGGGCAAGTCCACCCTGGCCGCCAACACCGCCATTTCCCTGGCCTCCCGGGGGGTGAACGTGCTGTTCATCGACCTGGACCTGCGCCGCCCGGTGCAAAGCGAGATGCTGGGCCTGTCCGTGAAGCAGAAAAACGAGCTGGGCACCCTGCTGACAGAGTCCGCCGCCCCGGAGAAGATCCTCTCCGCCGCCGTCACGGACCCCGCCACGGGGCTGCACTCCCTGCTGAGCACCAAGTCCTATACCGACGTCATCGAGCTGCTGGCCTCGGACCAGCTGGCCAAGGTGGTGGCTCTGGCCCGGGAGCGGTATGACTACGTCATCATCGACTCCCCTCCCCTGGGCTTCTTCTCCGACAGCGAGCTGCTGTCGGACCTGTCCGATGCGTCGGTGCTGGTGGTGCGGCAGGACACCGTCCCCGCGCCGGAGATCAACGACGCCATCGACGCTCTGCGGGCCGGTAAGGCGGAGTTTCTGGGCTGCATCCTCAACGATATGTCCCATCTGGCTGCCTGGTCCTCCGGCTATGGATACGGCTATGGCAAGAAATACGACAAATACGGCTACGGGCAGCACTCCGCTCGTAAGACGCAGTGAGGCGCACTATGGAACAACATACGACCCATACCAATACCGAGGTCCAGCCCATCGACCTGTCCGTCCTGCTGCGGCGGATGGGCCGGGCGCTGACGCGCCTGTGGCCGGTGTGCCTGGCCCTGGTGGTGCTGTGCGCCGCCCTGATGGGCTGGCGCGGCCACCGCAGCTTCCGCCCCATGTACCGCTCCGAGGCGGTGTTCTCCGTGAACCTCAGCTTTGTGGGCGGCACCGACCTCTCCGGCTACAGCCAGTATTACAACAAGTCCGCCGCCCAGCAGGTGGCGGACACCTTCCCCTATCTGCTGACCTCCGACCGCATGCAGGAGCTGCTGCTCCAGCGACTGGGCGTCACCTATCTCAACGGCGTCATCTCCTCCTCCGCCATCAAGGACACCAGCTTCTTCGTCCTGACAGTGGAAAGCCCCAGCCCCCAGGACGCCTATGACATCCTCTGCGCCGTCATCGACGTGTATCCCCAGGTGAACCGCCTGGTCCTGGGCGAAACGCAGCTGGTGGTGAACCAGGAGCCCTCCCTGCCCGACACGCCGTATAACGCCGATCCCTGGGTGCGCAGCGCCGTCAAGGGCGCGGCCCTGGGCGTGGTGCTGGCGCTGGCGGTGCTCATCGTGGCCGCCGCCCTGCGGCGGACGGTGTCCTCCACCGGCGACGTCAAGCGCCTGGTAAGCCTGACGGCCCTGGCCTCCATCCCCCGCACGGCCCCCAAGCGCCGGAAAAACGGCCCCCAGCAGGGGCTGCTGATCACCCGCATGCAGACCGACAGCGCCTTCTGCGAGGCGTATCGCCTGCTGCGGCTGAAGCTGCTGCGGCAGCTGAAGGACGAGGACAAGGTCATCATGGTCACAAGCTCCATCCCCTCCGAGGGGAAAAGCTCCGTGTCCGTGAACCTGGCCCTGTCCCTGGCCCGGGAGGGAAAAAAGGTCCTGCTGATCGACGGCGACCTCCGGGGCCCCAGCGACAAGGCCCTGCTGGGCATCACCAAGCCCTCCGAGGGCCTGGGCCAGTGCCTGTCCGGCAGCCTGGACCAGGTGCACTTCCTGCGCTATGAGGAGACGTCCCTGTACGTCTTTGCCGGCAGCGAGCCCATCCACGCCCCCATGAACCTGCTGCGATACGACAAGCTGGAGGCGCTGATAAACACCCTGCGCCCCATGTTTGACTACATCGTGCTGGACACGCCGCCCTGCGCCATGATGGCCGACGCCCTGGCCATGTGCCGCCATGTGGACCGGGTGATCTACGTCATCCGGGAGGATTTCGCCGCCACCACCCAGATCTTCGAGGGCATCCAGGCCCTGGCCGGGGCCGACGCCCGGATGGCCGGCTTTGTGTTCAACTGCGCCGCCAACGTCCGGGGCTCCTCCTCCGGCTATGGCTACGGCTACGGTTATGGGTATGGCTACGGCTACGGCTATGGCTACGGCAAGACCAAGCGCAAAAGCGCCGAATAAGGATTTTTCCAAGCCTCCGGCCCCGGCCGGGGGCTTCAGCTTGTCAAAAAAGACTTTTTCGACAGTCTCAAGCCCCCGAAAATCTATACAAACCCGGATTTTTGTGGTATACTGTCCTATCTGGTATGTCTGAATTTACAGAAAGTTCAGGAAAGTCCCGGCCGGGGCGGTATAATAAAGAAAAACACCAACGATACTCACAAGTGGGAGGCAAAGCGCATGGCACGCAACATTCTGGTGGTCGAGGACGACCGCAATATCTCCGACCTGATCCGCATGTACCTGGAAAAAGAGGGGTTCGACGTCCGCATCGCCTACGACGGCGGCAAGGCCGTGGAGGAATTTGACCGGGAGGCCCCGGACATGGTGCTGCTGGACATCATGCTGCCGGTGATGGACGGCTGGGCCGTGTGCGCCCACATCCGGGAAAAGGCCAAGACCCCCATCATCATGCTCACCGCCAAAAGCGAGGTCAACGACCGGATCACCGGCCTGGAAATGGGGGCCGACGACTATCTGGTCAAGCCCTTCGAGATGAAGGAGCTGATGGCCCGCATCAACGCGGTGCTCCGCCGCAGCGAAATTCCCGACGACACCAAAAAGCGCCTGACCTTCGACAAGCTGGTCATCGACCTGGACAGCTATGAGCTGCTGGTGGACGGCAGGAAGATCGACACGCCCCCCAAGGAGCTGGAGCTTCTGTATCACCTGGCCTCCACCCCCAACCGGGTGTATACCCGCAACCAGCTGCTGGACGAGGTGTGGGGCTTCGACTATTTCGGCGACTCCCGCACCGTGGACGTGCACATCAAGCGCCTGCGGGAAAAGGTGGAGGGTGTGTCCGACCAGTGGGAGCTGAAAACCGTGTGGGGCGTGGGCTATAAGTTTGAAGTGAAATGAGCCAGGAAAAGATCACCCGGTTCCGCCGCCGGTTCGACAGTCTCTATTGGCAGCAGTTCCTGCTGACGGCGGGCATGGTGCTGCTGACGCTTTTGCTGCTGGGCGTGTCGTTTTACGCCCTGAGCTATAACGACACCGTGTCCGAGCGGCGCAGCGAAATGCGCCAGCACGCGGAGCTGATTGCCAACATGTCCGGGGACTATCTGGCCTCCGGCGGGCAGACCGCCAGCCCCAGCCTGCAGAATCTCATCGCCCTGGCCGCCGGGCTTACCAAGGCGGACTTTCTCCTGTGCAACGACCAGGGCTACGCCCTGCTGACCTCCGACCAGCGGCTGGGAGGCCAGGTGGTGTCCGTACCCCAGGAGATTCAGGACGCCGTTTTCGGGGACAAGGGCTTTTACCAGGGCCGCAGCAGCATCGGCGGCGCATACGACATCCGGCAGTTCGTGGTGGCGGTGCCCGTCACCCAGGAGGACGGCGGCACCGTGGGAATGGTCCTGGCGGTGATGGACGCCCGGTCCCTGATGAGCATGTGGCGCTCCTTCATCGGCCTGTTCTTCATGACCTCGGCCATCATCCTGCTGATCTCCTTTGTGGCCAGCTCCCTGACCTCCATGCGCCAGATCCAGCCCATCCGGGAGATGGTCCAGGCCACCCGGTCCTATGCCGCCGGAAACTTCGACGTGCGCATGCAGGACACCGGCCGCAGCGACGAGATCGGCGAGCTGGCGGCGTCCTTCAACAACATGGCCGACTCCCTGGCGGAAACCGAGCACCAGCGAAGCGAGTTCATCGCCAACATCTCCCACGAGCTGAAAACCCCCATGACCACCATCGCCGGATATACCGACGGCATCCTGGACGGCACCATTCCCCCGGAGAAGGAACGGAAATATCTCCAGATCATCTCCGACGAGAGCCGCCGCCTCAGCCGCCTGGTCCGCCGGATGCTGGATATCTCCCAGATTCAGTCCCAGCAGAACATGAAGAAGGAGGACTTCGACCTGTGCGAGAGTATGCGCCTGGCCCTGCTGTCCATGGAGCAGAAGATCACCGACCGGGGCCTGGACGTGGAGGCGGACATCCCGGAGGATTCCGTCATGGTCCAGGGGGTCAACGACCTGATCACCCAGGTGATCTATAACCTGCTGGAAAACGCCGCCAAGTTCGCCGCCCCCGGGTCCACCCTGTACCTGGGGCTGACGGAGACCGGCGGCGACAAGGCGGTGGTCACCGTGCGCAACACCGGCCACACCATTCCGGCGGAGGAGATTCCCCTGCTGTTCGAGCGCTTCCACAAATCCGACAAATCCCGCAGCGAGGACAAGGACGGCTACGGGCTGGGCCTGTACGTGGTGAAAACCATCCTGTCCCAGCATAAGGAGAAGATCACCGTCACCAGCGAAAACGGCGTCACCTCCTTCAGCTTCACCGTGCAGCTGGCCCACCCCATGCGCAATACATGAGAGGAACTTTTGCTATGACAGACGAAAACAAGGATATCTGCCCGGAAACTCCGGAAAATCCGGACCTGCCGGAGACCCCGGAAGCGGCCCCGGAGGAACCGAAGGAGGTAGTCTCCTGGTACATTCCCCAGGAGCCCCAGGGCCGGGAGGTGGTCAGCTACTATGTCCAGCGGGACCCCATGCCCCAGAACGTCTGGCAGCAGGCCGCCAAAAAGGAGAAGCGCCGCAGCCGTCTGTGGCTGTGGATCTCCCTGGCCGTGCTGGCGGTGACGGTGGCGGCGGTGGTGCTGGCGGCCATACTGGGCGGCAGCAGCGGCAGCGGTCAGCATCGGCCCCTGCCCGACGGCGACGGCGACAACCCCAGCAGCATTGTGGACATTTTCGGCAGCAAGACCACCAGCATTCCCCGGATTCAGGGAGACCCCGGCGTCCGCCTGGCCTGCCGGGACCCCCAGGGCCAGCCCCTGACGGCCCAGGAGGTATATGCCAAGGTGAACCCCTCCGTGGTCACCGTGGTGTCCGAGCAGTCGGAGGGGGCCTCCATCGGCACCGGCGTCATCATGACCTCCGACGGGTATATCATCACCAACGCCCATATGATCTCCGGCGGCAAGAGCTGCTGGGTGGCCCTGGACACCGGCGTCACCTATGAGGTGAACCTGGTGGGCTTTGACGAGGAGGAGGACCTGGCCGTGCTGAAGGCCGATCCCCAGAATCCCCTGCCCGCCGCCGAGTTCGGCAACTCCGACCTGGTGCAGGTGGGCGACACCGCCTATGCCATCGGCAACCCCCTGGGGGTGGAGCTGCGGGGCACCATGACCAACGGCATCATCTCCGCCGTCAACCGCGCCGTGGAGGTGGACGGCAAGACCATGACCCTGCTGCAGACCAGCGCCGCCCTGAACAACGGCAACTCCGGCGGCCCCCTGATCAACGAGTACGGCCAGGTCATCGGCATCAACACCCTGAAAATGAGCACCACCGACAGCACCGAGGCCACGGTGGAGGGCCTGGGCTTCGCCCTGCCCATCAGCTCCGTCAGCTTCGTGGTCAACGACCTCATCGCCAACGGCCACTACCGGGGCGCCCCCTCCCTGGGCATCACCGTCACCACCGTGGAAAAGGACGGCGGCGGCACCCAGGTCCAGGTCATGGAGGTCAGCACCGGCTCCGGCGCGGCCGACGCGGGCATCCAGGCCGGGGACGTGATCCTGGCGGCAGACGGCCAGGCCGTGTCCGTTACCTCCGACCTGCTGACGGCCCGGCGCAGCCACATCATCGGCGACACCGTGACCCTGACCATCCTCCGGGACGGCCAGCAGTTCGACGTGGAGGTGACCCTCCGCTCCAACCGCAGCTTCGGCTGAGCATCCGACCCCTTCACCCCGGCGGGAAAATCCCGCCGGGGTTTTGTTCTGCCGGTGGGGGCCTGTGCATATACTCAGCAAAAAGCCACAGGAGGGATGGACATGCGTTACTGGGCGGCGGGGCTTTTGCTGACGGTGCTGCTGTTCGGCGGGGGATGGCTGAGCAGCGGAGCTGCGCCGGACGTGTCCCGCTCCGTCCCGGGGGCTGACCCGGGACAGACCGGCGAAAATGCGGGACAACCCGCCGCCGATGCGGACACTTTGCTGCGGGTATGGGACGGGGAGCAGGTGGTGGAGATGACCATGGCGGAGTATCTGCCCGGGGTGGTCCGGGGAGAGATGCCCGCCGCCTTCCACCAGCAGGCCCTGGACGCCCAGGCCGTGGCGGAGCGGACCTTCATCTATTACCACATGGCCTCCGGCCGGAAGGCCGCCCACCCGGACGCCGACGTGTGCATGGATTACCGCTGCTGCAATGCCTACACCTCCGCCCAGGCGGCGGCGGAAAAGTGGGGGGACCGCGCCGCCGAATACGAGGCCAAGGTCCAGCAGGCCGTACGGGACACCGACGGCCAGGTGATTCTCTACAACGGCCAGCCCATTCTGGCGGCCTTCCACTCCTCCTCCGCCGGGGTCACCGCCAACTCCGGGGACGTGTGGGTGTCCACCCTGCCGTATCTGCACAGCGTGAAAAGCCCCGAGGGGGAGGACACCGTGCCCAATTACTACAGCGTCAAGGAAATTCCGGCGGCGGAGTTTCAGCAGACCTTCCTGGCGGCCTATCCGGAGGCGTCCTTTGCCGGAGGGCCGGAAACCTGGATCACCGGCCGGGTGGAAAACGCCTCCGGCCGGGTGGAGAGCATCTGCATCGGCGGCGTCACGGTGGAGGGCACCCAGGTCCGGAGCCTGTTCGGCCTGCGGTCGGCGTGCTTCACGGCGGAGGCCGCGGCGGACAGGGTCACATTCCACGTCACCGGCTTCGGCCACGGGGTGGGCATGAGCCAGTACGGCGCCAACCGCCTGGCCCAGGAGGGGAAGTCCTGGCAGGAAATTCTCCACTGGTACTACACCGGCGTCACCATCGCCCCCTACGGCGGATAGGACTTGACGAGAGACGGAATTTATACTACAATTTTCTTCAGAAACATCACGGAAGGAGACTTGCTTCGTGACAAGAGACGAGCTTTGCCAGGCCGCCGTGGCCATGCTGGACCGGGCCTATATCCCCTATTCCCACTTTCCGGTGGGGGCGGCGCTGGAGTGCGCCGACGGAACGGTTTTCACCGGCTGCAACATTGAAAACGCCGCCTACGGCTGCACCATCTGCGCCGAGCGCACCGCCATCTTCAAGGCCGTCAGCGAGGGGCACCGGGACTTTGTGCGCATCGTCATCGCCGGGAAAAGTGAGGACTACTGCGTGCCCTGCGGCTCCTGCCGCCAGGTGATGATGGAATTCGCTCCGGAGATGGAGGTCATCTGCCTCAACGGTCAGGGGCAGGCCAGGAGCTTCCGCCTGCGGGAGCTGCTGCCCTACGGCTTCGACCAGAGCTGGCTGTGAGACATGTGCCGCCGCCGGTCTGCATTTTTCGCGGACCGGCGGCGCTTTGCGCCCGCTCCTGTGGCCTTCCGGCATTTTTAGCGGTTTTCCTTGTTGACATAATGCTGTGGAAAACCCGGTGGAAAATGTGGAAAACCCTTGCGGCGCATGCTATCCCGCCGGTTGCCGGTTTGTTATGGCGGCCCCGCCGCCTGCAACTTTTTGCCCCGGAAAAACATTTTTTCCCCATCCCTGTCCGGCTCTTGCCAGACGGAAATTTTTGCGTTAAAATAGGATTTGTATATTGGAGAATTGGCGGCTTCGGCCGCCGGAGGAAGGATATGGCCAAGAAAAAAGCATACGACAACGACAGCATTTCCAGCCTGAAGGGAGCGGACCGGGTCCGGAAACGGCCCGGCGTCATTTTCGGCTCCGACGGGCTGGAGGGCTGCGAGCACGCGGTGTTCGAGATTCTCTCCAACGCCATCGACGAGGCCCGGGCGGGCTTCGGACGGGTGATCACCGTCACCCGGTTCCAGGACCGGTCCATCCAGGTGGAGGACCAGGGCCGGGGCTGTCCCGTGGACTGGAACGAAAAGGAGGGACGGTACAACTGGGAGCTGGTGTTCTGCGAGATGTACGCCGGAGGCAAGTACGACCCCACCGGGGAAAACTATGAGTTCTCCCTGGGCCTGAACGGTCTGGGCTCCTGCGCCACCCAGTACGCCAGCCGCTATATGGACGTTACCGTCTGCCGGGACGGCAATGAGTATAAGCTCCACTTCCAGCGGGGCGAGATCGTGGGGCAGATGGAGGTCACCCCTCTGGCCCGGAAGAAAACCGGCACCACCATCCGCTGGCTGCCGGACCTGGAGGTGTTCACCGACATCGACATCCCCCTGGACTATTACCAGGACGTGATGAAGCGGCAGGCGGTGGTCAACGCCGGGGTGACCTTCCGGCTGCGGGATGAGGTGTCCCCCGGGAGGTTCGAGACCCAGGACTTCCTGTATGAAAACGGCATCCGGGACTATCTGGCCGAACTGGCCGGGGACGACCCCATCACCCGGCCCGTGTGCTGGGAGGCGGAGCGCCAGGGCCGGGACCGGGCGGACAAGCCCGAATACAAGGTGAAGCTGAACATCGCCTGGTGCTTTTCCAACCGGGTGCACCTGATGGAGCACTATCACAACTCCAGCTTCCTGGAGCACGGCGGCAGCCCCGACAAGGCCACCCGCCTGGCCTTTGTGGCGGCGCTGGACAAATATCTGCGGGAGAACAACAAATATACCAAGGGCGAAAGCAAGATCACCTTTCCCGATGTGCAGGAGTGCCTGCTGCTGGTGAGCAGCAACTTCTCCACCCAGACCAGCTATGAAAACCAGACCAAAAAGGCCATCACCAACAAGTTCATCCAGGACGCCATGTCCGAGTTCCTGCGCCAGCAGCTGCAGGTATTTTTCATCGAGAACCACGACGACGCCGAGCGCATGGCCGCCCAGGTGCTTATCAACAAGCGCAGCCGGGAGACGGCGGAGCGCACCCGCCTGGGCGCCAAGAAGAAGCTGTCGGAGAAGATCGACATCGCCAACCGGGTGCAGAAGTTCGTGGACTGCCGCACCAAGGAGGTGGACCGGCGGGAAATCTATATCGTGGAGGGCGACTCGGCTCTGGGCGCCTGCAAGCAGTCCCGGGACGCGGAGTTCCAGGGGCTGATGCCCGTCCGGGGCAAGATCCTCAACTGCCTGAAGGCCGACTATCCCCGGATCTTCAAAAGCGACGTCATCACGGACCTGATGAAGGTGCTGGGCTGCGGCGTGGAGGTGCAGGGCAAGGCCGCCAAGGAGCTGAGCCAGTTTGACCTGAACAACCTCCGTTGGAGCAAGGTGGTCATCTGCACCGATGGCGATGTGGACGGCTTCCAGATCCGGACGCTGATCCTGACCATGCTGTACCGGCTGTGTCCCACCCTGATCCGGGAGGGGTACGTCTACATTGCGGAGACGCCGCTGTTTGAGATCACCTATAAGGAAAAGAGCGCGGAAAAGACGTGGTTTGCCTACTCCGAAAAGGAGAAGGCCGACATCGTCCGCCAGCTGGAGGGGAAGAAGTTCACCGTCCAGCGGTCCAAGGGACTGGGCGAAAACGACCCGGAGATGATGTGGCTGACCACCATGAACCCGGAGACCCGGCGGCTGGTGCGTGTGCTGCCCGATGAGGCGGAGGAGACCGCCCGGGTGTTCGACCTGCTGCTGGGGGACAACCTGGCCGGGCGGAAGGACTATATCGCCGAAAACGGCCACCTGTACCTGGATATGATCGACGTGAGCTGAATTTGCCAAATGACCGCTTGAACGAAAGGAATTTGCCCCATGGCAAAAAAGAAAACAGAACCGAAAACCGTCCACCGGCCGGCGGACCCCAATGTGATGGGACTGCGGGGCACGGTGGTGGAGCAGCCCATCACCCGGACGCTGGACGAGAACTATATGCCCTATGCCATGAGCGTCATCGTCTCCCGGGCCATTCCGGAGATCGACGGCTTCAAGCCCTCCCACCGGAAGCTGCTGTATACCATGTATAAAATGGGCCTGCTTACAGGCGGCCGCACCAAATCCGCCAACATCGTGGGCCAGACCATGCGCCTGAACCCCCACGGCGACCAGGCCATCTATGAGACCATGGTGCGCCTGGCCAAGGGCAACGAGTCCCTGCTGCACCCCTTCGTGGACAGCAAGGGCAACTTCGGCAAGGTGTACTCCCGGGACATGGCCTATGCCGCCAGCCGGTACACCGAGGCAAAGCTGGCCCCCATCTGCGCGGAGCTGTTCCGGGACCTGGACTGCGACGCCGTGGACTTTGTGGATAACTACGACAACTCCATGAAGGAGCCGTCCCTGCTGCCCACCACCTTCCCCAACGTGCTGGTGTCCGCCAACCAGGGCATCGCCGTGGGCATGGCGTCCCAGATCTGCGGCTTCAACCTGGGGGAGGTGTGCGACACCACCGTGGCCCTGCTGAAAAATCCGGACCACGACATCGCCTCCACCCTGCTGGCCCCGGACTTCCCCACCGGGGGCCAGATCATCTGCGACCCGGCGGAGCTGCGGGAGCTGTACCGCACCGGCCGGGGCGGCGTGAAGGTCCGCTCCCGGTGGCGGTATGACAAGCAGGCAAACCTCATCGAAATCTACGAAATCCCCTACTCCACCTCCATCGAGGCCATTCTGGACAAGGTGGCGGAGCTCATTAAGGCCGGAAAGATCACCGAGATCAGCGACATGCGGGACGAGACGGACCTGTCCGGCCTGAAGCTGGCCATCGACCTGAAGCGCAGCGTGGACCCGGAGAAGCTGATGACCAAGCTCTTCCGCCTGACGCCCCTGCAGGACACGGTCAGCTGCAATTTCAACATTCTCATCGCCGGGATGCCCCGGGTCATGGGGGTGGGCGAAATTCTCGGCGAGTGGACCGCCTGGCGCACGGACTGCGTGCGGCGGCGGGTGTATTTCGTGCTCAGCCGCAAAAAGGACAAGCTGCACCTGCTGCTGGGCCTGAAGCGCATCCTGCTGGATATCGACAAGGCCATCGCCATCATCCGGGAAACCGAGGAGGAGGCCGAGGTGATCCCCAACCTGATGATCGGCTTCGGCATCGACCAGGTCCAGGCGGAGTATGTGGCGGAGATCAAGCTGCGCAACATCAACAAGGAGTACATCCTCAAGCGGGTCCGGGAGACCGAGGACCTGCAAAAGGAGATCGCCGACCTGGAGGACACGTTGGCCAAGCCCGCCCGGATCCGGAAGATCATCGTGGACGAGCTGGAGCAGGTCCGGAAGAAGTACGCCGTGCCCCGGCGCACGGAGATCGTATACGGCCACGAGGTGGAGGAATATGTGGAGGACAGCCAGCCCGAGGACTACCCGGTGACGGTGTTCCTGTCCCGGGAGGGGTACTTCAAGAAGATCACCCCCAAGTCCCTGCGCATGAGCGGGGAGCAGAAGTTCAAGGAGGGCGACAGCCTCCTCCAGCAGATGGAAACCTCCAACAACGCCGAGGTCATGTTCTTCACCGACAGGTGCCAGGTGTACAAGACCCGGGTGTCGGAGTTCGGCGACGGCAAGGCCAGCGCCCTGGGCGACTATCTGCCGGGCCGTCTGGCCATGGACGAGGGCGAGCGGGTCATCTTCATGGTGCTGCCCGGGGACTACAGCGGCTGTCTGCTGTTCTTCTATGAAAACGGCAAGGCCGCCCGGGTGGAGCTGTCCGCCTATGCCACGGTGTCCAACCGCCGGAAGCTCACCGGCGCTTATTCCGACAAGAGCCCCCTGGTGTGCATCCTGCCTCTGCCGGAGGACCGGGAGCTGGCCCTGGTATCCACGGAGCCCCGGGCCCTGCTGGTGCACACCTCCCTGCTGACCCCCAAGACCACCCGAAATGTCCAGGGGGTGGCGGTGATGACCCTGAAGCCCAAGTATCATCTGGACCGGGTGGTCCCGGCGGAGGACAGCGGCATCGTGAACCTGCCCCGCTACCGCACCCGCACCATCCCCGCCGCCGGAGCCATCCTCAAGCCCGAGGACCGGGGCGAGGAACAGCTGACCTTGTTATAAAGACCCGTTTTCCCCCACACATACGAAAAGAGAGGTGCCTATTATGCCCGCTGCCAAAACTCTGAAGCGCTACGGACTGATCACCGTGGCCTGTGCCCTGTATGCCCTGGGCTTCAACTGGTTCTTCGTGCCCAATCACTTCACCGTGGGCGGCTTCACCGGCGTTGCCCAGATCATCAATCACTTCCTGCCTATGCTGCCGGTGGGTACCATCGCCCTGGTGCTGAACATCCCCCTGTTCATCCTGGGCTGGCAGAAGATCGGCCGGGATCTGCTGATCTCGTCCCTGTACGCCACCGCCGTCAGCTCCCTGATGATCGACGTGCTGGCCTCGATCCACACCTTCTCGCCCATGGACCCCATTCTGGCCTGTATCTACGGCGGCATCGTGTCGGGCATCGGCTGCGGCCTGCTGCTGCACGAAAGCGCCACCACCGGCGGCACGGAGATGGCCGCCCGGCTGCTGAAGCTGAAGTTCCAGGGGCTGTCCATCGGCAGCCTCTGTCTGGGCCTGGACGTGGCCGTGACCATCGGGTACGCCCTGTGCTTCCGGGATATGACCCGGGCCATGTACGGCGTGGTGGCCCTGTATATCCTGTCCCTGCTGATCGACCGGGTGGTGTACGGTCCCAACGCCTCCAAGGTGGCCTATATCATCAGCGAGCAGTATGAGGCCATTACCCAGAAGCTGCTGCAGCTGGACCGGGGCGTCACCCTGCTGGACGGTAAGGGGGCCTGGAGCGGCCAGGAAAAGCGGATCATCCTGTGCGCCTTCGGCCGCCGGCACTTCATCCCCATCAAGAAGCTGGTGCAGAGCATCGACCCGGACGCCTTCGTCATCGTGTGCGACGCCCACGAGGTGCTGGGCGAGGGCTTCGGCCAATATGACCCCACGGGCCTGTAACGGAGGCGCGGCCATGAAAAAAGCCTTGCCGGCCGCCCTTCTGGCGGCGCTGATGCTGGTATGCACCGGGTGTGCCTCGTTTCTGGAGCGGGATTACAGCGTGGTCCAGCCCCACAGCTCCACCTATTACGAAAGCGAGGACCGGTCCGTCCTCCGGGCAGAGAGCTATCAGGACCTGGTGAACGACCTGATGCTGCTGCTGACCGGCGGCGCCCGGGAGGGCACCATCTGGCTCTATGCCGGGACGGAGCCTCTGGACGCCTCCGCCGCGGCGGAGCGGGCCTGCAAGGAGGTGCAGCAGGAGACGCCCCTGGGGGCCTACGCCGTGAAGTACCTCACCTACACCATCGACGACAGCGCCCGGAACTACACCGCCATTCATCTGACCATCGGCTATCGCCGCACCCAGGAGCAGATCGCCTCCATGGTGTATACCACCAGCGTCTCCGCCCTGGGGGAGCTGCTGACCGCCGCCGCCCGCAGAGGAAGCGGTGAGCTGGTGGTGCAGGTGGGGTACTTTGACAACCAGGAGGAGGAGGTCCGCTCCATCGTGGACCAGGTCCAGGCCATGGAGGCCCCGGAGCAGAAGGAGCCCTGGACCGTGAATTTCTATCCCGAAGGCGGCGACGTGGGCATCATCGAAATTCTTTTGAAAAAAAGTTGAAAAAAGTGGAACGCAGGGGTTGACAAATCCGGGATTCACGGGTATAATCAATCTTGCGTTTGCGGGCGTAGCTCATCTGGTAGAGCGCGACCTTGCCAAGGTCGAGGTAGCGAGTTCGAGCCTCGTCGCCCGCTCCAAAAGGCACCATCTGAGAAGATGGTGCTTTTTCTTTTTGCCATTCTTTCATGAACTCGCTGCCTCGACCCGCGCGAAGCGCGTTCCAATCACGAGGTGAGGCAGGGTTCCTGCGAATGGCCTCGCCATTCGCGGGATGCCGGGAAGCGAGTTCGAGCCTCGTCGCCCGCTCCAAAAGGCACCATCTGAGAAGATGGTGCTTTCAGCTTGTCAAAAAAGTCTTTTTTGACAAGCTGCGTGCGGTTTTTCAGAACTTTCTAAGTTCTGAAAAACCTGTGATTGCAAACGAAAGACACCCCTGATGGGTTTCTTTCGTAACTATCTTCCTTTCCGATGGCGGAAGATTTCCGGGTTTTTCGACAGTCTCAAGGCACCATCTGAGAAGATGGTGCTTTTTCTTTTTGCCAGTCGGCTGGCGCGGCGGCGGGGCCTGTGTGCCCCGCTGCCGTTTTTATGCGCTTGTCACATCACCGCTGCCAGGGCGTTGGCCAGGGCCGCATAGTCCGCCAGGCTCAGCCGCTCTCCCCGGACGTTTTCCGGCAGGCCGCAGCCGGTGACGATGGCCGCCAGCTGGTCCTTGGGCAGGGGGAACCCGGTTTGCAGACTGTTCACCAGGGTCTTGCGCCGCAGGGCGAACCCCGCCCGCACCGTCCGCCACAGCATGGCCTCGCTGCACACCTGCACCGGCGGCTCCCGCCGCGCCGGGCAGTGGATCACGGCGGAGGTCACTTTTGGGGCCGGCAGGAAGCAGGTGTTGGGCACCTCGAACACCAGCTCCGGCCGGGTATAGTACTGCATCAGCAGGGAGAAGGCCCCATAGTCCGCCGTCCCCGGGGCGGCGCAGATCCGCTGGGCCACCTCCTTCTGGATCAGCACCGTCACGGAGTCGAAGCACCGGCTTTCCACTACCCGGGTCAGCAGCGGCGTGGTGATGTTATAGGGCAGGTTGGCGCACAGGATAGGCCGCAGGCCCCCGAAGTGCTCCCTCACCAGGGCCGCCAGGTCCTGCTGCATCACGTCCCCCTGCACCAGGGTGAAATTTTCGCACCCGGCCATGGTCTCCTCCAGCACCGGCCACAGCCGCCGGTCCAGCTCCACGGACACCACCTTCCCGGCCCGCCGGGCCAGCTCTCGGGTCAGGGGGCCGATGCCCGGGCCGATCTCCAGCACCCCAGTGTGCTCGTCCGCGCCGCTGGCGGCGGCAATGTCCCGGGGCACCCACCCCTCAATGAGAAAGTTCTGGCCCATGGCCTTGGAAAAGTGAAAGCCGTGGCGCTGCAAAAGCGCCTGAATGTCATTGCGATTGCAAAGGTCCATATTGCTCTCCTATCTGACAACAAATCGTAATATTTGCCCGGATTATTCCAAAGCGTTATCGCCCTTCGGGCCGGGCCGGTACTCCAGCAGGTCCCCGGGCTGGCAGTCCAGGGCCCGGCAGAGCTTGTTCAGGGTGTCCACCCGCACCGCCCGGGCCTTGCCGGTTTTCAGGATGGACAGGTTGGCCATGGTGATCCCCACCCGGTGGGACAGCTCGGTGAGGCTCATTTTCCGCCGGGCCAGCATCACGTCGATATTGAATACGATCATGTCCCCACCTCCTTAAATGGTCAGGTCGTTGTCCTCCCGCAGGGCGGCGGCATCCGCCACCAGCCGGGACAGGACATACAGCACGATCCCCGCCGCCAGGCAGCAGAAGGTCACCAGCGGCGTGATCAGGAGGGTCAGAGGTGCACTGCCCGCACCCAGATAGGCCACAATGAGCATTCCCGCCGGGAATATCACCGCGTCGGCAAAGGCCAGGCGGCTGATGGTGCGCAGATCCCGGGCATTTTTTCCAGTGAAGGCCATACCCTTTACAGCGATGCTGCCGCAGACCCGCCACGCCGGGACCATGGCCCAGAAGATCGGCACGGCAAACGCCCACGCCCAGACAAGACACGGCCAATAGGCCCAGGCAAACTCCGGCGCGGCCCGAACCGTGTCCGTCCCGTAAAACGGAAGAAACAGGAAGAAGAACACCGCCAGCAGCGCCCCCGCCGCCAGCAGGACGGCCCGCAGCAGGGCCGACATGGTTTTGGTTTTCATATGCGTCTCTCCTTTCGCTTGCTGGGGTCAGGATACCATAGTTTATCTCGCTTGTCAAGCATTATTTATCGAAACTCGAATAATAATTTCTGTTTGTATGAGTTTTGCAATTTCCTGTTGCATTTTGGCGGCGGCGGGTATATACTATCCACAGAGAACAACCGAATAGCTGTCTTCGGGGCGGGGCGAAATTCCCCACCGGCAGTGATAGTCTGCGAGCGGCCGCGGCCGCAGGAACCGGCGCAATTCCGGTACCGACAGTATAGTCTGGATGAGAGAAGGCGTGTACGGCATTGTCACAATGCTCTTTTTTGATGCGTGCACCTTGGAAGGCAAGTCTTTCCGGGTGTTTTACTTTTATCAAAAGGAGCGTTTTTTCTTATGACGCAAGCAAGCAAACGAACCCATCGCCTGGCGGTAGCCGCCATGCTCAGCGCCGTGGCCGCGGTGCTGCAATTCGTGGAGTTTTCCATTCCCCTGATCCCCAGCTTTGTGAAGCTGGACATCTCCGACCTGCCCGCCCTGCTGGGGACGTTTTCCCTGGGCCCGGTATACGGCGTGGTGATCCAGCTGGTGAAGAACCTGCTGCACCTGCCCTTCGGCTCCAGCGCCGGAGTGGGCGAACTCAGCAACTTCATTCTGGGGGCCGTGTTCGTGCTGTGCGCCGGTCTGGTGTACCGCAAGCACAAGAGCCGTAAGGGCGCCCTGATCGGGGCGATGCTGGGTGCGGTTCTGATGGCTGTGGTCAGCGTCCCCTCCAACTACTTCTTCGTGTATCCGGCATATGTCAAGGTGTACGGGATGCCCCTGGAGGCCATCATCGGTGCGTACCAGGCCATTCTGGGTACCATTGCGGAGGTCCCCTCCTCCAACGCTCTGCTCAACTGCCTGCTGGTGTTCAACGTGCCCTTCACCTTCTGCAAGGGCCTGCTGGACGTGGGCCTGTGCTTCCTGATCTACAAGCCTCTGTCCCCCCTGCTGCATAAATAAACGAAAAACGATGGCTGTGCCCGAGAGGGCACAGCCGGTTTTTTCTTACCAGCAGTTCGATGACGTACAGCACCATAAGGTGGATGGGATAGATCAGGTAATACCCCCACTGGTACCACTTGCTCTTGCGGCCCCGCTGGCCGTTATACAGCAGCAGCAGCTCCAGGTACTTTCTGCGGCTGTGGGTGTGATAATACCCCTCGGCGATGAAGAAGCACATAATGGGCGCGGTGATCATGCCGAAGCAGAACAGAGGATCGTACCAGGGATTGGTGGTGGGAATGAAGAAAATCGTCACATGCTGGCAGATCAGGGCCACCACAGCCAGCAGCTTCAATGTGTTGGAGTTCAGTCCGGCCTTCCGGGTCACGGGGATACCCTCTTTCCTGTTGGATATTTATGCGGGTATCTTAACACATGAACCTGGGTTTAAGTCAAGAGGAGAATGACAAAAAATTACAATCCGGTTACAATTTTGTAAAAATGTACAAAAAACCAGAGGGAGACAGCCAAACCGGCTGTCTCCCCTGCGAATTAAATTGGCTTTATTGTCCGGCGGCCTTCTGCGCGAAGCGGTTATCCACCAGCCCGTCGAAGTTCACCCACTGGTCCGGAGTCAGTTCCCCGGCCTGGGTCATGACCGTCTCCAGCCGCTCCAGGGCCTGCTGCTCCATCACCGGAGTGCGGTTCCAGGCGTCGATCTCCCGGTGCCGGGCGCACACCCGCTCCAGAACGTCCAGGTCCGTGTCCGGGAACTGATCGCAGATGGCCTCCGCCACCTGGCGGTCCGTGTGCTCCGCCACCCACTGCTGGGCCCGGGCCATGGCGTTGACGAAGCCCTGGACCGTCTCCGGATTCGCCTCCACATAGCTGCGGTTGGCAAAATACGCGGTATACGGAATCTCGCCGCTTTCCTGGCCGATGGAGCACAGGATATACCCCTTCCCCGCCTGCTCCACCTCGGTGGCGGTGGGCTCAAACAGGGTCACGTAGTCCCCGTTGCCGCCGGTGAAGGCCCCGGCCATCATGTTGAACTGCACCGAGGTGTCCACCACCGCGTCCCGCTGGGGCTCGATGCCCCGCTGCCGCAGCACATATTCCAGGGTCATCTCCGGCACGCCGCCGGCCCGGCCCCCGATGATGGTCCGGCCCCGGACGTCCTCCCAGGAGAAGGGCCCCGGCTCCCGGCCCACCAGGAAGGAGCCGTCCCGCTTGGTCAGCTGGGCAAAGATCACGGGATGGTCCTCCTTGCCCTGGTTCATCACATAGATGGCGGCCTCCGGCCCCGCCAGGCCCATGTCCGCCTGACCGGACACCACGGCGGTCATGACCTTGTCGGCGCCGCCGCCGTTGGTCAGCTCCACCTCCAGCCCCTCCTGGCGGAAGAAGCCCTGGCTCATGGCCACATACTGCGGCGCGTAGAACACCGAGTGGGTGACCTCGCTCAGGCGCACCCGGGTCAGCTGTTTTTCCCCGGCGCAGCCCGGCAGGACCAGCAGCGCCGCCAGACAAAGACACAGTACGATACAGATTTTTTTCATGCTTTGACCCCCCAATAATGCTGCAGCAGCTTCTCGGCCCCCAGCACCAGCCGGTACATCACCACCGCCGCGGCCGCCAGGATCACCACGCTGGCCATGACCAGGTCCATGTTGAACACCTGGGACCCGTAGACGATGAGATAGCCCAGGCCCGCCCGGGACACGAGAAATTCTCCCATGATCACCCCCACCCACGACAGGCCCACGTTGACCTTCAGGGTGTTGAACAGGGTGGGGAAGCTGGCGGGAAACACCAGCATCCACAGGATCTGACCTCTTGTGGCCCCCAGGGACCGCATCAGCCGCAGCTTTTCGCTGTCGGTCCCCAGGAAGCCCTGATACATGCTGAGGATGGTGACGATCAGGGAGATGGCCAGGGTCATCACGATGATGGACCCCATCCCCGCCCCCATCCAGACGATAAAGATCGGCCCCAGGGCCGTTTTCGGCAGGGCGTTCAGCACCACCAGATAGGGGCTGAGCACCCGGGCCACCCCCTCCCGCCACCACATACAGATGGCGATGGCGGTGCCCAGCAGGGTCCCGGCCAGGAAGCCCACCACGGTCTCCAGGCACGACACCCCCACGTGCCGCAGCAGCTCTCCGCCCCGGCACAGGCCCACCAGCGTCCCCCACATGCGGCTGGGACTGCTGATGAGAAAGCCGTCGCTGAGCCCCACCGCCGTGGTCAGCTGCCACAGGCCCAGCAGGGCCGCCAGCAGTCCCGCCTGCCACAGCCGCACCCGGCGGCGGCTTCTCTGCCGCTGCCGCAGCCACTCCTGCCGCCGGGGGGATGGTTTATCCGTCATGCAGCTCCAGCTCCTTCCAGATGGCATTGAAAAACGTGTGAAATTCCGGGGTGTCCCGCCGCTCCATAGGCGGCAGGCCCCGCAGCGGTCCCATGTCGTGAACGGCCTTTATCCCGGCGGGCCGCCGGGTCAGCACCGCCACCCGGTCCGACATGCTGATGGCCTCGCTGATGTCGTGGGTCACCAGCAGGGCGGTTTTCCCCTCCTGCCGGATGATGCGGTAAATATCCGCCGAAACCGACAGCCGGGTCTGATAGTCCAGGGCGGAGAACGGCTCATCCAGCAGCAGGATCCGGGGATCCGCCGCCAGGGTGCGGATCAGGGCGCAGCGCTGGCGCATACCGCCGGACAGCTGCCCCGGCCGCTTATCCCGGAAGGCCCACAGGCCGTAGCGCTCCAGCAGGCTCCGGACCCGGTCCTGGTTTTCCGGCGTATTCTCCCCCCGGACGGCCAGAGCCAGGGTCACATTGTCCCAGATGCTCCGCCAGGGGAACAGCTGGTCCTGCTGGGGCATGAAGCCCACCTTGGGCGAGGGGCCCCGCAGGGTCTCTCCGTCCACGGTGACCTCCCCGCCGGTCAGGGTCTCCAGCCCCGCCAGGACGGACAGCAGCGTGGATTTGCCGCAGCCGGAGGGGCCCACGATGCTGCAGAACTCCCCCTCCTCCACGTCCAGGGACACGTCCCGCAGGGCCTCCACCTCCCCGTCCGGTGCCTGGTACACAAAGGCGGCGTGCAGGAGATGTATCATCATTTCCGTGTGTTCCTCCTCTGATACTGATTCCTGATTCAAAAATGGAATCAGGAGTCCCGTGCGCTGGGCGCACACTGTGACGTCTCATACTGATTCTTGATTAAAAAATTTAATCAAGAATCCCGTGCGCTGTGCGCACGCACAGCGTGTGAAAACACGCTGTGACGTCTCATACAAAACCTGACGCACCTTCGGTGCTATAAAAAGCTTTTCAAGCTTTTTAACAGGTTTTGGTATCATACTTCGGCGCTGATAAAAACTTTTTAACAGGTTCCGGTATGATACGAAGCGGAGAGCGGAAAACTCCCTCTCCGCCATCATCCTATGCACTCCCCCGCCCCGTGGTTCCCGGCAGACGCAGCGGGGTAGGGCGCGTAATACGGCATTTTTTTCATGGGCGGTTGTCCGCAGACGGGCAACGGACGGCGGTTTTTCCGGGGGAATGCAGGAGGTGGTTCATTATGGCCAAGAAAAAACACATTCCCCTGTTCGATGACCAGCTGGAAATGCTGGAGCTGCTGACGGACCAGGAGGTGGGCCAGGCAGTGCTGGCCGCCATGCGCTTTATGCGCAGCGGCACGGAAACCGATCTCACCGGCGGCGCCGGGGTGGTCTATCAGGTGCTGCGCGCCCAGTTCATCCGGAACCAGAACGACGCCGCCGTCGGGAAAAAGGGCGGGCGTCCCCGGAAAAGCCCCGCCGAAACCCCGGTTTCGGAAGCCGAAACCACTGAACGGAACGAAACGGAACCGGACGGAACCGGACAGGACGGAACAGAACCGGACGAGACGGAATCGGACCGGACGGGAGGTGGAGACGGCAGCGCCGGAGGGCGCTTTGTCCCACCCACCCTGGATGAAGTGCGGGCTTATGTTTTGCAGAGACGCTCGCCGGTGGAGCCCCAGGCCTTCATCGACTTTTACCAGGCCCGGGGCTGGATGGTGGGAAAGGCCCCCATGCGGGACTGGAAGGCCGCCTGCCGCAGTGCGGAGTCCTGGGAGCGCTGGAGCAGGCCCCCGGCCCAGACCCAGGTCACCAACCCCGACCGCATGACCAAATACGTGGATTGGTGATGGGCAGGCCGCAAGAACGGGATGTTTTCCCGGCAACCGTCCGTAGGAGCCGGGTTCTACCCGGCCCAAAAGCACCGGGCCATTGGGCGGGGCCGCCGAAACGCCGCCTGTAGGGCCCGGGGATCGCCCCATTTCCGCCACCGTTGCCCCGATTCCGGCAACCGGATGGGCACCACTCCCCTTTTGTCCCGGTACAGGTGAAAGGAGGAGATCAACATGCGATTTCCCAGAATTTATGAGGAGGACGGCTGCTGTACCGCGGCCGTCTGCGACCTGTGCGGCGGCGAGATTTATCAGGGCCAGTCCTACTACCGCATCAACGGCCGCACCGTCTGCCGGGACTGCCTGGCGGACTACGCCGAGAGCTACTTCGCCGACTGTCTGTGCGGAGAGGAGGCGGCCCCATGGTGAGACGGGAGGACATCCCCTGGGAGGAGCTGCAGAGGCTCAACGCCCAGGGCTGGAGCTATCGCCGCCTGGCGGAAAAATACGGCGTCTCCTCCTCGGCCATCGGCCGCCGGGCGGTGCTGGAGGGCTGGCACGGCACCAACGACCAGCGGGCCAATGCCCGGCTGCGGAATCTGGCGGCCCGGCTGCGCCGCCAGGCGGAGCGGCGGCTGGCGGAGGACCTGGACACCCGGGAGATCAAGGAGCTTACCGCCGTTCTGCGGGAGCTGATGAACCTTCAGCAGACCCTGGAGGGGCAGCAGCCCGGCGGCGTGGTCCGGGTGGAGCTGGTGGAGGAAACGGAGGACTGGAGCCTGTGACGGAAAAAATTCTCACCATGGACCGGCCCAACCCCCGGCAGCAGGAGTTTCTGCGGTGCCGGAAGAAGTATGTGGCCTTCGGCGGGGCCAGGGGCGGCGGCAAAAGCTGGGCCGTGCGCGCCAAGGCCAAACTGCTGGCCCTGCGCTATCCGGGGATCCGTCTGCTGCTGGTGCGCCGGACCTATCAGGAGCTGGAAGCCAACCACATCCGCTTTCTGCGGCAGGAGCTGGCCGGTCTCGCGGAATACCGGGCCACCGCCCGGCAGTTCGTTTTCCCCAATGGCAGCGTCCTGGACTTCGGCTACTGCGCCGCCGACGGCGATATGGACCGCTATCAGGGGGCGGAATACGACGTGATCTTCCTGGACGAGGCCACCCAGCTGAAGGAGGAGTGGCTGCGGCAGTTTGCCGCCTGCCTGCGGGGCGTCAACGAATTTCCCAAGCGGCTGTACTACACCTGCAACCCCGGCGGGCCGGGGCACAGCTATATCAAGCGCCTGTTCATCGACCGGCGGTTCCAGGCGGGGGAAAACCCCGATGACTATGTGTTCATCCCCGCCAAGGTCACCGACAACCGGGCCCTGCTGAAAAAGCAGCCGGACTATCTGCGCCAGCTGGAGGCCCTGCCCCGGCGGCTGCGGGACGCCTGGCTGGAGGGCAAGTGGGACGTGTTCCAGGGGCAGGTGTTCCAGGAATTTACCAACGACCCCGCCCACTATCAGGACCGGCGGTTCACCCATGTCATCGCCCCCTTCGACATCCCCCGGGAGTGGCCCGTCTACCGCAGCTATGACTTCGGCTATGCCAAGCCCTTCTCCTGCGGCTGGTGGGCGGTGGACTATGACGGGGTGATCTATCGGATTTTAGAGCTGTACGGCTGCACCGGGGAGCCGGATGTGGGCGTCCGGTGGACGCCTGAGAAGCAGTTTGCGGAGATCCGCCGGATAGAGGACACCCACCCCTGGCTGAAGGGCCGGGAAATCCAGGGGGTGGCGGACCCGGCCATCTGGGACACCAGCCGGGGGGAAAGCATTTATGAGACGGCTCTGCGCCACCGGGTCTATTTCACCCGGGGGGACAACCGCCGGATCCCCGGGTGGATGCAGCTGCACTACCGCATGAGCTTCGATGAGCAGGGGTATCCCATGCTGTATGTGTTCTCCGGGTGCCGGGCGTTTATCCGGACAATACCGGAGCTTCTGTTCGACCAGACGGACGCGGAGGACGTGGACACCCGGCAGGAGGACCATGTGGCCGACGAGAGCCGGTATTTCTGCATGTCCCGGCCTATCCCGCCCCAGAAGCGGGACACCGGGCTTCCTCTGCGGGATGACCCGCTGAACATGCGGACGGGGACATGAGAAGGCCCGCGGACGGCAGCCAAAGCTGCCGCCCACGGGCTATTTTTGATGTAGTGTCCAGCCCGGCAAGCGCTTCGCAGCGTTTGCCGCCCGCAGGCGGCAAATCAAATGCAATCCGTTTTTTGCGGCGGCGTGTACGTCGCAAAAAACACTTTGCGCGGAGAGAGTGTGTCCCGCCGGGACGGCGGGACGCGCGGTTCGGAGCGAAATCTCTATTCACAAAAAGGCACAGCCTTTTTGTGAATAATAGCCAGCCCCCGGCGGAATCCGCCGGGGGCTGGCTCTATAGGGGGTGGGGCATCTCAGCTCGTGGGATGGGGATCATCCCAGGCTGTTTTTCCGTTTAGCGGGAGTGCTTCTTGCGGGGCAGAACCACAACAGCGGCAGCCAGCAGAGCAGCGGAAGCCATCACCAGGACCCACAGGGTGGTATTGCTCTCGTCGCCAGTCTTGACACCGGGCTTGTAGTTGGGATCAGCGGCGCCGCAGACGGTGCACTTGCCATCCTTGTACTGATGGCCGGTGGCCTTGATGACCTCGCCCTTCTTCACAATCTCGCCGCAGATGGTGCAGACTTCGTCGCCGGTGTAGCCGTCCTCGGTGCAGGTGGGCTCCTTAGCACCCACCAGCTTGATCTTGTGACCCAGAGCGGGGATGACCTCGCCCTTCTTCACAATCTCGCCGCAGACGGTGCAGACTTCGTCGCCGGTGTAGCCGTCCTCGGTGCAGGTGGCAGCCTTGGCGCCAACCAGCTCGATCTTGTGACCCAGAGCGGGGATGACCTCGCCCTTGGTGATGACCTTGCCGCAGGCCTTGCAGACCACGTCGCCGGTGTAGCCATCCTCGGTGCAGGTGGCGGCCTTGGCGTTCACGGTCTCGGTCTCGGTGTGCAGGTCAGCAGTCAGAGTCTCGGCGTTGTTCACGGTCTGATCGTTGCGCTCGGTCTCGGTAACGGTGACGTTGATCTTGTCCAGAGCGGTGGGATCCTTGACGGTGAAGGTCAGGGTGGCCACGGTGGAACCGGCGGTCACGCCGTTGAGGTCCACATAGCCCAGGGTGACCTTGCCGGAAGCATCCTTGTAGGAGCTGTACTGGGTGTTGAAGGCCACGTTGGTCAGGGTCAGGTTGGCGGCATCGTAATCCACGGTGAACAGGCCGTTGGTGACAGCATCCTTGGCCAGGACGTTGACGGTGACGGTCTTCTCATCGGCGGACACGGTGACGTTGGAGGCGGTGGCGTTCTCAGCAGCGTCGCCCATGGGCAGGTTCACCACGGCAGCCACGGGGGCAGCGGTGTTCAGGGAGCCCTTGGCAGCCTGGGTCTCGGCGCCGTTGTAGCGCTGGATCTGAGCGGGGGTCATCTCCACAGCCTGAGCGGTGTGGACGGTGGTCTTGCTCATGGCAGCGTTCACGGCCTTGGCGGCGTCCTCATTGGCGTGGTACATGGTGCCCACCAGGGTGGCAGGCCACACGCCGTCGCCGAAGTTGCCGATGTCGGCAGCTTCCCACTTACCAGTGTCCTCATTCAGGAGGATGCGGTAGACATGGCTGGCGTCGCCGGTGAAGTTGGCCAGGTACAGAACCAGTTCCTGGCCCTCGACGGTGGCGTACAGGGAGTCATACAGATCGCCGTCATCGGTGGGGTTGGCAGCGTAGCCAACGTTAGCCAGGTTGGACTCGATGATGCCGAAGGAGGCGTCCCAGGTGTCCTTGCCGGTCTTCTCATCCACCGTGGGATAAACATTCATGGTCCAGATGTTGCCGGCGTCATCCAGCGCCAGGAACAGCTCGGTGTCGGTATCCTTCACGCCGTCTTTATCGGTGTCGATCTTGTTGGCACCCAGAGAGGTAACGGCGGTGAAGTAGGAAGCGTCGGCAAAGAGACACAGATACAGTCCGAGGTCGAAAGCGGACAGATCCAGGTTATCCACCGGCTTGGGAGACATGAAGTAGGTGGCGTACACGCTGGCCAGCATGGGCTTGGCCTCGGTGGAGTAAACCAGGCTGTACTCCATATCCCACATGGGGATTTCGCCCTCGAAGCCGGGATAGGTAGCCAGGGTCTTACCGGTATCCAGGTCCAGCTTGTGCAGGTCGAAGTTCTCGCCGTCCTCCACGTAGACTACGCCGTTGCGATAGTCGAAGGTAGTGGCGGAAACGGTCTTCAGGGATTCAAAGGCAACCAGCTTCTTCCAGGTGGTGTCGTGCTCCATATCCCAGGTGTAGAACTGGGCATCGCCGTTGGTATCCATCAGTGCGCCCACCAGGGTGGTGTCCACGGTCTGGACGGTGACCACGCAGGAGGCGGTGGCGGTGGGATCCTTGATGGAGGCCGCCGTGATGGTGGCAGTACCCTTGTTGACGCCGGTGATGATGCCGCGCTCGTTGACGGTGGCGACAGTCTCATCGGAGGACTTCCAGGTCACGCCATCGGGCTTCACGCCGAAGGGGCTGACCTCAGCGTTCAGAGCAGCAGTGCCGCCCTTGTACATCTTGATGGACTGCTTATCCAGAGTCACGGACACGGGGCCGCTGAGTTCTTCCTTGTTGAGGTTGATCTTGTAGGTGGCGGCGTTGTTGGCGTAGTCGCAGACCTGAATGTACAGGTGATCCACGCCCTCGGCCTTGCTCAGATCCAGGGAGACGTCGGTGGCAGCGCCCTCGGCAGCACCCTCGGGGGAGCCGGCGGTGCGGTCCAGAATGGACATCTTGTCATAGTCGATCAGGAAGGCGGCCGCCACATAGCGGTTGTCCTGAGCGGTCAGGACCAGGCTGCGGGTGCCGGTCTCAACGTCTTCCTTGAAGTACACGTTGGACAGGACAGGCTCGGTCCGGTCGATGAAAGCGGTGTAGGTCCGGCTGGCGCCATCGCCCAGGGCATCCCAGTTGGTGGTGGCATTGCCCTCGGCATCGTAGGTCACGTAGTACTCGGGAGCCTCGGTGACCTTGACGGTGATCTTCTCACCCTCAGCAGCCTTGGTGGGGGCATTGTTGATACCGATGTAGCCCTGAGCATTGCGCCAGCTGCCGCCGTTGCTGTAGTAGTAAGCGCCAGCGGTGGGAGAACCGGACGCCTTATCATAGTAGACAGTGCCGTTCTCGCCGGTGATGGTCGCCCGGGCATCCGCAGCGTTGCGGATCAGGGAGAAGGTAGCACGGGCAAAGACGGTGGTGTCGGGGTTGATGGCGGCGCGGTTGGGATCATAGGTCTCATCCACGTAAGGATTGCCGCCGAAGTAGTACATGCCGGAATCGCCAGCGTACTGGACGGTCAGGGCCTGATACTTGGTGGCGTTCTTGTTGTAGGCGTACATGTAGGGCACACGGGACTCGGTCTTGGCCTCATGATACTCCAGATAGCTGCCGATATCGAACATGGAGGGATCGGTCCAGTTGCCGTAGTAGCCCAGGACGGGAATGGAGTGGCTGTCGCCCTTGACACCCTCGGCGGAGGCAACCTCGTCGGCGTACACATAACCCTCGACATAGGTGCCGGCGTTGTCGCTGGCCTTGTCATACTTGTCCAGGCCCAGGACCTTGGCATTGACTTCCACATGAATGCTGCCGTTTGCGGGGATCTCCACGGTGCTCTTGTTCAGCTGCTGGAAGAACAGGTAAGCATCGTAGGTGTCGATGTTGCCGTCGTTGTCGAAGTCGGCGTTGTCCTTATTGGAGATGGAATCCAGGACGCCGGTGACATAGTCCAGGAGCGCCTGGCCGTCGGCCTTGGTGACCTTGCCGTCGCCGTTGAAGTCGCAGTTGGCAAGACCCTCGGGAGCGGTCATCTCCACCATCTGGCCGTCCACGGTCCAGGTGACGTTGGAGGTCAGGTCGGTGGTCCAGGTGTCCTCGAAGTTCACCACGGAGCCGTCCTCGAACTGATTGGCGAAGACATTCTGGGTGAAGAAGTCGGCGCTGAGGTTGAAGGAGGTCGCAGCATCCTTCAGGTTGTAGATGGTGAAGCCGAAGCTGTACTCGCCGGTGCGGGCGGGATCGTCGCCCAGCTCCACCTTGACCTTACCGTCGGCGGCGCCGGCGTTGGCGTTCTTATCCATCTTGATGTAGGTGCCGGCGGAAACGGCAGCGCCCACATTGGCAAGGCCGGCGCCCTGCTGCATAACGGAATAGTAGCCATACTTGCCCTCGCCGTAATCCTGATACATGGGGACAGCGGTGGACATCAGCAGGGACTGAGCCAGAGCGCGGGCGGTGAGGCCGGTCTTCTCCGTCAGCTTGTTGGCGCGGATGTACTGGGCCACCACAGCGGCCATACCGGCAACCTGGGGAGAGGCCATGGAGGTACCGGACATATTCTGGTAGCCGCCGCCATTCTGCAGGGAGTAGATATTGCCGCCAGGAGCGGTGATCTCGGGCTTCAGCTCCAGGGAGCCGGGAATGCCCCAGGAGGAGAAGTCGCTCATGGTGTAATAGTCGGCGGTCTGAACGTTCACGCCGGGCTTGGCGCCCACGGTGAGCTTGCCCACATAGTAGGTCACGCCGTTGGCTTCCTTCTTCTCGGCATTGGCCTTGATGATCTGGCCGTCAGCCAGAGTCAGGGAGACGTAAGGAGCGGTGCCGGTGTAGCCGTCGGTGGACATATTGATGGTGCCCGCCGCGTTGTTGACCACGATGGTGCCGATGGCACCGGCGGCAACGGCGTTGTTGCCCTTGGCGGTGAAGTTGATTTCACCGCGGTTGCACATGGCAATGGCGCCCTTGAGCTCATCGCCCGCAGCGGCGAAGTCCTCGGGATTGCCGACGGCATCCACATAGACGAAGCGCTGCTCACCGGCCAGAGCGGTCATGGGCTGGATGGGAGCCTCGGAGGTGTCGTTGTAGAACATCTTGGTGCCGGCGAACTCAATATAGTTGCCGGTGGAGCCAACGTTATCCACGGAGGCGATGCCCAGAGAGTTGGTGTAGGAGCCGGGGCTGCCGTTGGTGGCCCAGCTGACGCTCTCGGCGTAGGGATAGGCATAGGGGGTGTTCTCGAACCAGTGGCCGGAGTTACCGGCGGACATGGCAACGACCATACCGCTGTTGACAACAGCCTCCAGGATGGCCTGGTACTTGGCGTCAGACTGGCGGGAATAGCCGGGGTTGCCGCTGCCCAGAGACAGGTTGGCGGAATCGCAGCCCAGGATCATAGCGTCCTCGATGGCTGCCATGTAATCGGAATCGTAAGCGCCGCCGCCCTTACCGAAGACCTTCATGGTGTACACCTGGGCATCAGGGGCAACACCCTGGGTCAGAGCGGTATCCAGAGCAGGAGCGAAGGAACCGTCGGCCTGCTCAATGTAGCGGTTGCCGGCGGCAATACCGGTGACGTGGGAGCCGTGGTCACCCTGCTTGTCGTTGTCGTGGGTGACATCCAGATCGGCATCAATGTAGTTGAAGCCGAAGGGGATCTTGGCGCTGACATACAGGTCCTCAGCCTTCAGGTCGCCGTTCTTCTTGAGGGCATTCAGCTTCTCCAGCTTGTCAGCGTAATCCGCAGCGGTGACGGGGGGTGAGCCCAGGCCCTTGACAGCGTAGCTGTAGGCAGCGCCGTTGAGGGAGGGGTGATCGGTGTCAGCGCCGGTATCAATGATGGCCACCTTGGAGCCTGCGCCGGTGTAACCGTCAGCCCAGGCAACGCTGGAGCCGATCATGGAGGAGGAGGTAGCCATGTTGGGGTCGGTGGTCTCCGACTCCTTGACCACGCAAGGCTCATACTGCGTCTCGATCAGGACGGAATCAACACCCTTGATCTTCTCGATCTTCTCGATCTGGCCATACTGAACGTTGGCGGAGATGATGTTGGTGGCCAGGGTCAGATTCCAAACCACATCCAGAGACTGGCCGTCCAGGGCCTTCTTGGAGATGGTCTTGGCCATCTTATCCTGCTTGGATTCCAGCTTGTCGCGATACTTCATCGCCTTTTTGCTGCCAGAGGCGATGTCGGACGCGGAAAAGCCCTTGTCCAAGGTGGAGGGGTCGCTCAGCACGATGGAGACGCGGACCACGTCCGTGTCGGCATACTGCTGCTGGGCTTCTTCCTCAACAGCCGCGTTTTCCTTGATGGGCAACTTGATGTTGTCCACCTTTTCCCAGGTGATACCGTTGTTCTCGCCCTTGGTCGCAACGGAGCTGCTGCTCATGGCCCAGGTGGGGGTCACGAGACTCAGCGTCAGTACGAGGGCAAGCATCACGGCCATCGCCCGTTTGAGGGTATGCGCGTGTTTCATATGCGTACTCTCTCTTTCTCCGGTTTATACCGGTAAAGCTGGGTACTGGATCGGTTCGGGCCGCCGTGATGCCCTATCAGCCGGCCTGTCCGATACAGCTATGGTTACTATACCATGTTTCCTTGTCCAACGCAATGAAAAAGTCGTGTAATTTGCCACAAAATTTATAGAAATTTCGACAAAAACAAAAATCAGCACTTTGTTCGCGCTATAACGACACTTTGTGAGTTTTTACACAAATCAGGATTTATGTATAAACCAAGTTGGTCATTTTAACACATCATTGTATTAAGCGTTACCGTGCTAAATCGTTAAAAACAGCACAGTTCATCGTTCATGTTGCTTTTGCGTCACCATTCATCGTTCAATTCGACACAGTGTCTATTATTGTCGGCAGAATTTTGCGCAGTAATAATTTATTTGCATGTTTTAGCGAGTCCGGATTGTGAACTATTTTTGTACAAAACGCCGGAGACCCGGAGGCCGTTTCCGGTCTCCGGGTCTCGCGGGTCACTCTGTCTCCGGATCAGAGACAGGCGTCATATTCAACGTGTGTGCTTCTTGCGGGGCAGGACCACCACAGCGGCAGCCAGCAGAGCGGAGACGGTCAGCAGCATGACCCACAGGGTGGTGTTGCTGTCGTCGCCGGTCTTGACGGCGGGCTTGTAGTTGGGGTCAGCCTCGCCGCAGTCGGTGCACTTGCCATCCTTATAATGGTGGCCGGTGGCGGGGACGGTCTCACCCTTCTTCACGGTCTCGCCGCAGACGGTGCAGACCTGGTCGCCGGTGCAGCCGTCCTGGGTGCAAGTAGCGGGCTTGGCACCCACCAGCTGGGTATCGTGGCCGGTGGCGGGGACAGTCTCGCCCTTCTTCACGGTCTCACCGCAGACGGTGCAGACCTCATCGCCAGTGTAGCCATCCTCGGTGCAGGTGGCGTCCTTAGCGCCTACCAGCTGGGTCTTGTGACCCAGAGCGGGGATGACCTCGCCCTTCTTCACGACCTCTTGGCACACGGTGCACACCTCGTCGCCGGTGTAGCCATCTTCCGTGCAGGTGGCGGCCTTAGCGCCTACCAGCTGGGTCTTGTGGCCCAGAGCGGGGATAACCTCACCCTTCTTCACGGTCTCCTGGCACACGGTGCACACCTCGTCGCCGGTGTAGCCATCTTCCGTGCAGGTGGCGGCCTTAGCGTTCACCAGCTGGGTCTTGTGACCGGTGGCGGGGATGACCTGGCCCTTGGTGATGACTTCGCCGCAGATCTTGCAGACCTCATCGCCGGTGTAGCCGTCCTCGGTGCAGGTGGCGGGCTTGGCGTTCTTCAGCTCGGGGTTGTGGCCGGCCTTCTCCAGAGCGGCCAGCAGGGTGGCGTAGTTATACACCAGCTCCTTCTGGGCATCGGTGAGGGCGTTGTACTCGGCCAGCAGCTGGCGCAGGTAAGCCTCGTCCTCGTTGGTCAGATTCTCGATGGGCTTAAGGGCCTCGATCTTCTTGATCAGCTCCAGCACCGCCATTTCATCGGCGTTGTTGGGGTCGGCATCAATATACAGATAACCGATGGCGGCGGGGCCGGTCTCGCCGGTGAGGCTGTAAGCCGTGACCCGGTAAGCATAGCTGCGGCCGAAGGGCAGCGTGGTGGTATCGGTATAGGTGCAGGCGGTGAGGCCTTCGGCCAGGGTCTCAAAGCCCTCGAAGGTCCAGGTATCCTGGGTATCATCCTGGAAGTGGGCAGCCACGCTGCGCTCCACCTTATAGACGATATCCTCGGCGTTGGACTGCTTGGCAGCGGTCCAGGTCAGCAGGGCGTTGCGGACGCCGGTCTCCGTGACGGTCAGGTCCGTGGGCGTGAAGTAGCTGGCATCCATGATGTTGACGCTGCCCTTTTCGGTGTTGAAGTACTTGTCCCAGACATAGGCGGTGTAGCCCACAGCGCCCTGGGGATAGTACAGGTTCAGGCCCCAGTCGTTGTACACGAAGCCGCCGGTGCCGGTGGTGCCCCACAGGCCCACGAAGTTGGCGTACAGGGCGACGTTTGCATAGGCTCCGGTCAGGGAAACGGTGGTCTCCAGCAGAGGAGCGGTCATGCCGTTGAAGTAGTAATCCTTCAGGTTCTCGCAGCCGAAGAAGGCCTTGGTGCCGATGCGCTCCAGGGTGGTGGGATAGCTGACGCTCTTGAGGAACAGGTTGCCGGCAAAGGCGTTGCCGCCCACGCGGATGGTGCCCTCGGGGATGCGGTAGCTCTCGGCGGTGCGGCCCTCGGGATAGTAGCGGAGGTTCGCGCCGTTCTTATCGAACAGGACGCCGTCCACGCTCTTGAAGTACAGGGAGCCGTCGGCCACATAAATGTTCTGCAGGCTGGTGCAGTCGTTGAAGGCCACGGAGGTGTCAGTGACGCCGCAATCCTGGATGGAGGCGGGCAGAGTCAGCTCCGTCAGGGACTCGCAGCCCACGAAGCCCCGGCTGGGGACGGCGGTCATGCTCTTGGACAGGGTGACATTCTTCAGATTGTCGTTGTAAGCCAGTGCGCTGCCGCCCATCTCGGTGACGGTGTCGGGAATGACAATGGTCTCCAGGCCGGTCTTGGAAATGGCGTTGGCGCCGATGCTGGTCAGGCCGTAGGGCAGACGCAGGCTGGTCAGATTGGGACAATTGTAGAAGGCGAAGGTGCCGACGGTCAGGCCATTGGCGGAATCCTCGAAATAGATCTCCTCGATCTTGGAGCTGGAGAAGGCGTAGCTGCCCACCTTGGTGACGCTGGCGGGAACGATGACCTTCTTCAGGCTGGTGTTGTTCTGGAACATCTTATCGGGGATCTCCGTCATGGTGGAGGGCAGGGTGAACTCGGTGGTCTCGTTGCCCTGGGGCCAGATGTAGATATCGCCGGTATCCTTCAGCATGACAACGCCGTTGGAGGACGCATACACGGGGTTGTTGGCGTCCACCACGATGTTCTTCAGGCCGCTGGCCAGATAGAAGGCATCCTTGGCCAGGCTGGTGACGGAGGCGGGGATATTGACCTCGGTGACATAGGCGGTCTTGTTGTAGTTCAGATAAGCAAACGCCTTGCTATCAATGGATTGCAGGGTGTCGGGGAAGGCCAGCGTCCGGGCCTCATAGGGCTGATAGAAGGCGCTGTTGCCGATGGACTCCAGCTGGGTGCCGGAGAAGTCCAGATTCTGGAGCTTCCGGGCATAGTAGAAGGCCTGCCTGCCGATGGTCTTCAGCTGAGAGGGCCAGTTGATGGTCTCCAGCAGGGAGCAGTTATTGAAGGCGCGCTCACCGATGGAGGTGACGTTGTCGCTGAGCTTCACGGTCTTGACGGCCTTGGCGTTGTAGAACGCGCGGTCGGGGATGACGGTGAGGCTGCCGCAGTCGATGGAAGCGGCGGCGTTGCAGTCATAGAACGCGGAGCCGCCCAGGGAGGTGACGGACTGGGGAATGGTGATGGCCTTCAGAGCCTTCCAGCCGTAGAAAGCGTTGGAGCCGATGGAGGTCAGGCCCTCCTTCAGGGACAGGGCGGTGGCCTTGGCGCAGCCGCGGAAGGCGTAATCGCCCACGGTCTCCACGGTGGCGGGCAGGTCCACAGCCGTCAGGGCGGAGCAGTTGCTGAAGGCGTAGGCGGGAACAGCGGTCAGGCTCTGGCCGAAGGTCACGGTTTTCAGGCCGGAGCAGCCGTCGAAGGCGTGCTCACCCAGGGTGGTGAAGCCATCGGGCAGGGCGATGGACGTCAGCTTGGTGCAGCCCTGGAAGGCGGCGGTGCCGATCTTCTTGAGGCTGGCGGGCAGAGTGACGGACGTGATGGTGGTGTTCTTATAGAACAGGTAGTCGCTGATGGTCTCCACGCCGTCAGGCACGGTGTAGGAGGTGCCCTTGAAGTCCCGGGGCAGGCTCACCAGAACCTTGCCGCCGCCGGCCAGCAGGGTGCCGTCCTCGGTCCGGACGATGCTGGCGCCGTCCTCGATGACATAGCCCTCAAAGGCAGGGCAGCTGACAAACGGGGTCAGACCGAAGGACAGGGTCTCGGCCTTGTAGGTGGCGGGGAAGGTCAGGGTCTTCAGGTTGGTGCAGCCCTGGAAGGCCCTCTCGCCGATGAGGGTGACGTTGTCGGGAACGATGAAGTTCACCAGCGCGGTGCAGCCCTGGAACATCTGCTTGCCGATGGTGGTCAGCTTGGGGGCCACGAAGGTGGTCAGGTTCAGGCTGTTGTAGAACGCGGAATCAAGGCCCGTGGGATCGCCCAGCACGGTGATCTCGGTGAGGCTGCTGCGGGCGAAGGCGTTGGCGCCGATGAAGGTCAGGCTCTCGGGGATCACCATCTCCTCCAGGACGGCGCAGCCGGCGAAGCAGCTGGTGCCCACGGAGGTGACGTTGGACAGGTCGGGCAGGTGCTTCAGGCTCTTGCAGGTGAAGAACGCCGTCTTGGGCAGCTCGGTCAGGTTCTTGGACAGAGTCACGGAGGTTACAGCCGTGCAGTTGGCGAACTGGTCGCCGTTTGCGTCCATAGAGGTGACGGTGTCGGGAATGGTGATGCTGGTCAGGGCGTAGGCATTATAGAAAATACCGGCGCTGAGGCTGGTGACGCCCTCGGGGATCACCAGGTCGCCCTCCAGGGCCTCGCAGAAGTAGAACGCCTTGACGCCCATGGAGGTCAGGCCCTTGGGCAGGACGCCGTCGTCGGTGTGGCCCAGCGTCTTTAGGTTCTTGCAGTAGTAGAACGTGCCCTCGTTGATGACCTTCATGGTCTCAGGCAGGCTGACGCTCTGCAGGTTGTCGCAGTCGTAGAAGGCCCGATAGCCGATCTCCTCCAGGGAGTCGGGGCAGATGACGTTGAGAACGTAGTCGTTGTTCTTGAAGGCGTTCTCCCCGATGACGCGGACGCCGTCGGGAATGGTGACGGTGCTCTCGGTGCCGCTGTAGCTGACCAGGGTGTCGCCCACGATGTTGAAGCTGCCGGAGCCGGTGGCCTCGGTGACGGTGACGGCCAGGTCATAGGTGGCAGTGCCGTTCTTGGCCTTGGCGGTAACGGTGGCCGTGCCGGGCTTCAGAGCGGTGAGCTTGGCATACTGGGTCAGCTCATCGCCCTCGCCGTTGGGCTCAACAGTGACCACGGACTCGTCGGAGGAGGTCCACTCCAGGTTCAGGTCGGTGGCATAGAAGGGCGCGTAGCCATACAGCCGGACATTGGTATAGGTGGTGCCGGCCAGCATGGTCACGGAGGAGGTGTTCAGCAGGAACTCGCTCATAGGCACGTCCGCGCCCACCTCGTCGGTGACGGTGACCTGGCACTGGGCCTCCACGTCGGTCCAGACGGAGGACTTGACGGTGATGGTGGCGGTGCCGGGAGCCTTGGCGGCCACGATGCCGTTCTTCACCTCGGCCACGCTGGAATCGGAGGAGCTCCAAACCAGGTTCTGGTCGGTGGCATCGTCGGGAGTCACAGTGGCGTTCAGCTGGACATAGCCCTTCTGGGGCAGGGTCACAGCGGTCTGATCCAGAGTGATCTTGGTGACGGCGTTTTCAGGCAGGGTCACGCGATAGGCACACTGGTTCATGGCGTAGTCGTAGGCCACCACATAGAAGGTGCCCTGCAGGAGCTTCTGATAGAAGTCCGTAACGTCGAAGGTGTAGGTATACTCCTCGTAAGCCCGGGGAGAGGTGCCGTCGGCCTTCAGGGCGGGGATGATGCCGTCATAGTAGTTGGAGCCGATGCTCATTTCCTTCTTGCCGTTGCTGACGTTGGTCTTCCACTGGGTGGAGTACAGGGTGGCGCCGGCCAGGCAGAAGTTATCGGCCAGGGTCACGTCCAGGTACTTCCGGCCGTCCTCGCCGGTGCGGAACTGCAGGTTCTCGCGGTCAACGATATAGGGCATTTCACCGTCGGAGGTGAAGTTGAAGGAATAAGTGTTCTTCAGGTTGTCCTGCACGTCGAAGCCGTCCACATAGGCGGCGGCGGTGTAGGTCATGCGGGTGTTGTTGGGGATCAGGTGGATGCCGGTCAGCGGGGGGAAGATCTCGCCCACATAGCCGGGCCGCACAGCGGCGGAGCTGGAGTTGTACATGGCCTTGCGGACATTGAGGCCGTCGCTGTTGAGGTACACCTCACCGGTGTCGCTGTCGGTGATGGTGACGTTGGTGGTCTTGGCCGCGCGCAGCAGACCGGCCTGCAGGTAATACAGGTTGCTGACGCCGTTGCCGCCGCCCAGGTCCACGCAGATCTTATCGGCGGAGGTGGAGGGGGTGTCGTAGCCCTCGGGGACCACGAAGGGATACATGCCCAGCTTCACCACGTACATCATGGCGTAAACACCGGCCACGTTGGTGGCGTACATCTTCGTATCCAGGCCGTTGTAGATATCGGCGTCCTCGAAGATGGGGGCCTTGGTCCAGTCGCCGTAGAAGCCCAGGAAGGGCACGGACAGCGCGGGATCGTCGTTGTTGGTCAGCTCCACGAAGCCCTCCACATAGATGCCGTTGGGGAACTTGGCCAGATACGCCCGGTCCGCGTCGGACAGGCGGACGGTGACGGTGACGGTGGCCTCGCCGTTAGCGGGCACGGTGACGGTGGAGCCGCTGAGGGCGCCGCCGGAGACCTTGATGGCGCTGGTGTCGGCGGAGAGGACATAGCCCTTCTGGGCGATGTACAGCCCGTCGGAGGTGGTGCTCTCGGTCTGGACGGTGGTATTGACGTCATAGGCCAGGGCGGAGCCGGTGAGGTTCTTCACCACGAAGCTCAGCTTGTACACGCCCAGCTGGTCGGCGTCGTCGCCCAGCTCGATCTTGGTCTTGTCCTGGCCCCGGACATACAGGTAGGCGGGGGTGGTGACGGCCTCGGCCAGGTTCACCATACCGGAGCCCTGCTTGCGGGGGGAGTAAGCCACGCCGTTTTCATCATACAGGATGTCGGCGGTGCTCATCAGCAGGCGGTTCACCAGCAGCTGCTTGTCGGTATCGGAGGCGCTGGGCATCAGGGTGTTGACATACTGCAAAGCAGCAGCGGACACACCGGCCAGATACGGAGAGGCCATGGAGGTACCGCTCATGTAGCCGTACTGGGCGAAGGGCAGAGAGGAATAGATGCTGCCGCCGGGGGCGGTGATCTCCGGCTTCAGGGACAGAGAAGGCAGGGGGCCCCAGGAGGAGAAGTCGCTCATGGCCACGGAGCCCTTTTCGGTCTTGGAGACGGTGAGGGTCTTTTCCTGGGCGGCTTCCATCATCTGGCCGTTGGCCAGGCTGATGCACACGGTGGGGATCTTGTAGTTATCCACGGCCATGTTCAGCAGATAGCCGTCGCGGTTGTTATAGATGATGCAGCCCGCAGCGCCGGCAGAGGCGGCATTGAGCTGCTTCTGCTCGAAGGACAGGCCGCCGCGCATGACCACGGCGATCTTGCCGGTGACGTCCAGGCCCTGGTAATCGGCGGTGTCGCCGGTGTTGGGCACCATGACGTACTCATAGGTTTTGGAGCTGTCATTGCCCAGCAGCAGGGCGGTGAAGTCGTGGCCGGACACGTCCTGATAGGGGACGCGGCCCTGGGCGGTGACAAAGGCCGCCGTCTCGTTGGCGTTGACGGAGGCAACGGACAGCGCCGCGTCATAGGAGGACGAGGAGCTGATGATGCCGGTGTCGGGGTCGGACACGGAGGTGAAGTCACCCTTTGCGCCGCCCTGGGAGGAGGAATAGGAGTTACCGGCGGAGCAGTTCAGCAGGATACCGGCGGACTTGACCAGGTCGTAATACTTGGTGGTCAGGTCGCCCTCGGCCTCCCGGCCGAAGCCGCCGTTGGAGCCCAGGGACATATTGATCACGTCCACGTCCAGCAGCAGGGCATCGTTCAGGGCCGCCAGGATGGTATCCGTGGAGGCGCCGTTGGTGGAGTCGGAGAATACCTTGAAGATGGCCAGCTGGGCCTCGGGAGACTGACCGGCGAAGGTGACGCTGCCGTCGGCGTCCACGGTCTTGCCGGCGGTGATACCGGCCACGTGGGTGCCGTGGTCATTGCCGTACTTCTCCACGGCGTCGGCGGAGGGGATCACGTCGGCGTCGGCGTCGGCATAGTCGAAGGCGAAGGGCACCTTGCCGCTCTTATACAGGTCGTCCTCGGTCAGCAGCACCAGGGAGCTGGAGCTGTGCTTCTGGGCATACCACAGAGCGGCATAGCTGTAGGCGGTGATGTTGGTCTTGCCGTCCTCCCCCTGGCTGATCTGATAGAGCAGCTTGGACAGGCTGGACTTCTGCAGCTTCTGCACGGCAGGAGCGTTGGCAAAGGCCTCGTGGTTCACATCCAGGCCGGTGTCCAGGATGCCGATGAGCATCCCCTCGCCCTGATACTGGGTGTTGTTGGAGTAGGCCGCCACTTCCGCAGCGGTCAGGGCCTGGCCCAGAGTGGCGGAGCCCATGGAATCGGTGTAGTAGGTCTGGCACAGCACCACGTCCTCTACGCCGTCAATGCTCTTGATCTCATGGATCTTGCCGTAAGGCACCTGGGCGGCAAAGCCGCTGACCACGGAGGTGTAGCTGAAGGTGAAGGAGCTGGGAATGCCCTTGCTTTCCATGGTGTTCATCACGGAGAGCTGCAGGTTGGCGATGTCCTTCAGCTGGGCCTTGGCTGCGTCCGTCTGCTGGAAGTCCAGCATGGACATACTGGCATTGGTGCGGTTGCGGACATCCAGCAGGCTGTCTGCATCCAGCTGCACAATGACACGGACCATTTCGTCGTCCGCCGGGATCTCGGACTTGGACACCTTATCGGAGTCCATGTTATCCTCGAAGATCGCCAGACGGTCGCTGTCTGTGAGCTCATTGGTCACATCGGTAGCCGTCAGCCCGGTCTCGGGGTCAGACGGCGTCAGTTCCGCCGCCATGGCGCTGACCGGCAGGACGCTGATGAGCATCATCAGCACCAGGACCAGGGACAGCAGCCGCTACGGCATTCTCGTCTTTTTCATCGATCGACTTCCTTCCTGAATTTTTTCGTTCCACTCCCCTGCTGTGTTGAGGAATTTCCTGATTACATAATTATACTTCCTTTCTCCTGCAAAAGCAAGGAATTTCTTCCAAAAACAAGGATTTTTTCAGGAAACGTTTCCGGTGTTTCCGCCGGGGGGACGGCCGGTTGGTGCTTTTTTCCGATGCTTCGGTATCACATCACCGTGATAAACGACCCATTGTTTTTTGCACTTATCTCACGAACAGTTTCCTGGCTCTGCGTCCGTGTTGGACAAATCCGCCAAAATGTCAGCCGCCCCTTTTCCGCCTCGCTGATTCCGTCCGCAGTACACGCACATTTGTGTTTGTTCGCAGCAAGCGGACTGGCATAGGAAGTTATTGGAAATATCTTCCATGAATATTCTGTATATATTTCAGTATTCTTCCAATATTTCCACTTTACAGGGCCGTTTTGATCAAATGATTCGGCGCGGCGTATCCACAAAAGGGGGCAAAAAAGCCGCCGCTCCCGCGGGAGCGGCGGCAGAGTCTGTCAAAAAAGCCTCGCAGAGTTTGCCGCCCGCAGGCGGCAAATAAAGTGCAATCCGTTTTTTGCGGCGGCGTGTACGTCGCAAAAAACACTTCTCGGTCTGCAAGTGTGGAATTTGTTCGCTTTCAGCGAACAAATTATGCGCGCGGCAGACTGCAAGCCTTTTGTCAAAAAAGGGCCACGCCCTTTTTTGACAAGCTGAGCCGCCGCTCCGATGCGGGAGCGGCGGCAGATATTCACTTCACCTGGCGGCCATGGGACCAGACGGCGGTGATGTTGTGGCGGTGGAGCATATAGAGGGACCGCTCAAAGCGCTCCCGGACCGTCAGGGGCCGCACCGGCTCCGGGAAGTCCCCGTCGTCCACCACGATGGCGTGGAGGGGCTGGCCCACGGCGAAGCCCTCTCCCCCGCCGAAGTACCGGTGCCCGGCGGTGGTGCCCAGATAGTACCCCTCCGGCACGGTCAGGAAGTCCTCGGACCAGTCGGTTTCCATGCGCTTGATCTTGGAGGCCCGGATGCTCATGGTGATGACCTTGTACATGGGGAGCTGTGCCCCGCCGGCGATGTCGGACCCCAGGGTCACCCAGATGCCCTGCTGCAGCATCTCCCGCACCGGGGAGACGCCGCTGCACAGGTTGATGTTGGACCCGGCGCAGTGGGCCACCACCACCCCAGCCCGGCGGATGGCGGCGCACTCCCGTGCGTCGGAGTGGACGCAGTGGGCCATCACCGTGTGGTCCTTCCAAAGGCCGTATTTGTCATAGGTCTCCCAATACTGGGGGCAGTCCGGGTGCAGCTCCTTCACCCAGGCGATCTCCCCCCTGTTTTCCGACAGATGGGACTGGACATACAGCCCCCGGTCCCGGGCGATCTCCCCCAGGGCGGCCATCAGCTCGTCGGAACAGCTGGGGGTGAAGCGGGGGGTGATGATGGGCCTGACGTGCTCAAAATGGCAGCCGTCCAGCCAGCGCAGGGTCTCGGAGACGGACTCCTCCGTGGTTTCCTGGAGAATGCCGGGCAGGGCGTTGCGGTCCATATTCACCTTGCCCACATAGCCCGTGACCCCGGCCCGCTCCAGCTCCTCCATAAGGATCCAGGTGGCCTCGGTGTGCAGGGAGGAGAACATGCACACCCGGGTGGTGCCGTTGGTGATCAGGTCGGAGGCCAGGCGGCGATAGGTCCGGCGGGCAAAGTCCGGGTCTGCGAACCGGGCCTCGGTGCGGAAGGTGTAGGTATTCAGCCAGTCCAGCAGGGGCAGGTCCATGCCCATGCCCAGCATGGGATACTGGGGGGCGTGGAGGTGCATATCCACAAAGGACTGCATGATGAGCCGGTCGCCGTAGTCCGTTATGGGGGCGGAGGCCAGGGCCTGGGGCAGCGCGTCATAGACCCCCTGCACCACGCCGTCCTCCAGCACCAGATAGCCGTGCTCCCGGATGTCCAGCTCCCCCAGCCGGGGGGCCTGGATGATGTTGCCGCGTAAAACCTGTGTCATACCGCATCGCTCCTTCAGAAAAAAATAGATGGGCGCCCCGCCGGTTCACCGGCAGAGCACCCATAGCAGGGCCGTGGGCGGCCCCGTAGAAACGCCTTGCACCATATCCGCAAGGCTATATGAGCTTCCGTATGCTATGCCCTGAGTATAGCACACTCAGGGGCGATTGGCAAGGCTTTCATTCCCGATGATGTCCACCACCTCGCCGATGTACATCCGGTGGACCGGCTCGTCCCGATAGAAAATGTCCTGAACGTCCTGGGGGATCTGGTCCAGGGCGAAGTCCTGGCAATAGAGCTTGCGGCAGACCAGGGTGGTCTCCGCCTGGCGGAAGGTGATGCCCTGGGGCAGGAACTCCGGCGTCAGGCCAGCCGCCGCCACCTTGTCGCCGTCCCGGCCGGAGGTGCTGCCCAGCAGGGACAGGGCCCGGCGCTGCGCCTCAGGGTAAAAGCTGACGGTGAAATAGTCGTTTTGCTCCATAAATTCAAAGGTATAGCGGTTCTTTTTCACATACACGGTGGCCACCGGCCGTCTCCACAGGGTGCCCAGGCCGCCCCAGCTGATGGTCATGGTGTTGTAATGCTCCGGGGTCCCCGCCGTGACCAGGGCCCACTGCTTGTCGAATTTCCGGAATACGTCCGCTTCCAGGTGCATCATACCGGCACGCTCCTTATTATAAAGTAAGGCCATTGTACCACACCCCGCCCCCCGGGGCAAGATGGAGATTTTTTCAGCAAGACGATGAGAGCATCACCAGTAGAGCACCTGTAGGGGCCGGGTTCTACCCGGCCCAAAAGCAGCGGAATGGCGGGCGATGCCAAAAGACGCCGGAGGGGGTCCCTCCGGCGTCTTTTTTGCGCAAATGGCGCAATATATTATTCAATTGAGATAATATAGTAATACACGGGCTGGCCGCCGGGGAGCAGGGACACCTCCGCCTCCGGGCAGGCATCCGCAAAGCGCTGCTCGGCCCGCTGGGCGTCCTCCTGGGTGACGCCGTCGCCATAGAACACGGTGATGAACTCCGCGCCCTTGTCCGCCGCCAGAGCCGCCAGCTGATCCAGCAGGGTCTCCAGCTTCTGATCCGTGCCGAACAGCTTCCCGTCCGTCAGGGCCAGATAGTCCCCGGCGCTGATGGCGAAGCCGTCGAAATCGGAGTTCCGGGCGGCATAGGTCACCTGGGCGGTGACCACGTTCTCCGCCGCCTCCGTCATGGCCGCCAGGATCACCTGGGGATCGGCCTCCTCCGGGTCCACCGCCATCATGGCGGAGATCCCCTGGGGCACGGTGTTGGTGGGCACCACGATGACCTCTTTTTCCGTCAGGCCCACGCACTGCTGGGCGGCCATGATGATGTTCTTGTTGTTGGGCAGCACGAACACCACCTGGCTGGGGGTGCGGTTCACCTCCTGCAAAATGGCCTGGGTGGAGGGGTTCATGGTCTGGCCGCCGGACACGATGCGGTCCACGCCCAGATCCCGGAAGGTGGCGGCCAGGCCGTCACCGGCGCACACCGCCAGGAAGCCGTAGCGCTTCTCCGGGGCGGCCACGCCGCCCTCCATGGCCTCCAGCTCCTCCTCCACGGCGTCCAGATCGTCGGTGCTCTGGGCCTGCTTGCCGGCCGCCAGCTCCTCCGCCTGGGTGCGCATATTCTCGATCTTGGCCAGCTCCAGGGTGCCGTATTTGGCGGCCTCCGTCAGGGCCTGGCCGGGGATATCCGTGTGCACATGGACCTTGAAGGCCTCGTCGTCCTCGCCGATGACCAGGCTGTCGCCGATGCCGTCCAGATACGCCCGGAAGGGCTCGATGGACACGCCCTCCTTCTTGCGCACGATGAACACCGTGTCATAGGTAAAGGTGATGTCCTCCAGGCTCAGGGCGCCGAAATCCGCCTTATCCTGGGCCTTTTCGTCCTCCTCCACCTGGGGCAGCTCCTCGCCCCGCAGGGCCCGCAGCATGCCGTCCAGAATGATGAGGTAGCCCTTGCCTCCGGCGTCCACCACACCGGCCTTTTTCAGCACCGGGTTCATGTCGATGGTCTGGGCCAGGGTCTCCTGCCCGGCCAGAATGGCCTGCTCCAGCACGTATTCGGCGCTGGGATTCTCCTGGGCGGCCTGGGCGGCCCGGGCGGCGGCCAGCCGGGACACGGTCAGCACCGTTCCCTCGGCGGGCTTCATCACCGCGCCATAGGCGGTGGCCACACCCTCGCCCATGGCGGCGGCCAGGGCCGGGCCGTCCATCTCCACCAGGCCCTTGGCGGACTTGGAAATGCCCCGGAACAGCAGGGACAAAATCACACCGGAGTTCCCCCGGGCGCCCCGCAGCAGGGCCCCTGCGGTGATCTTTGCCGCCTCGCCGACGGTGGCGGGCTCGGACTTTTTCAGCTCGTTGACGGCGGTCTGGATGGTCAGGCTCATGTTGGTGCCGGTGTCGCCGTCGGGCACCGGAAACACGTTCAGATCGTTGATGGCCTGCTTCTGCTGGGCGACACAGGCAGCGCCGAAGGCGATCATCTGCTTGAAGGCGCTGCCGCTGATTCTATCTGTCATCTCTTTGTTACTCCTTTGGCCGGGTGCTTACACGGTAACGGAGTCCACGCACACGTTGACCTCGCGGACCTCCACCCCGGTATTCTTGGTGACCACATACTTGACCTCGCTCATGATGGAGCGGCAGACCGTGGCAATGTTGACGCCGTTTTCCACAACGATGTGCAGCTCGATGGAAACGGTGCCGTCCTCGTTATAAGTGACCTTCACGCCCTTGCTCATGGCTTCCCGCCGCAGCAGGTGCACCAGGCCGTCGGTCATGCTGCGGTAGGCCATGCCCTTGACGCCGAAGCAGTTGGTGGCTGCCGCGCCGGTGATGGTGGTGAATACCGCGCTGCTGATGGTGATCTCGCCCTGACCGGTTTGAACCTTAATCATAGCTAACTTCCTTTCTATAGACTGCCGCCGGAGGGCGGCATAAGCACAATAATATAGGGTATTATATACTATTTGTCCGGCAATAACAAGAAGAATATTTTAAACAAATCTGCCGATTTCCGTAACATTTTCTTAATATTTGACCAAACAAAGACCATTCCGCCCTGAAAATACGCCCTCTGTGCTATTTCCCGACACTTTTTCGTCCGCCGCCCGGCTACAATAGGGGGCAAAGGAGGGCTTGTCCATGAAACTTCTGCCACTGCCCCGGGAGAAACGGCGGCTGCTTGAACCCCTGGGCCGGGCGGCCCTGACCTGCCTGCTGACGGCCGGCTCCTTCGGGGGCCTGTGCGCCCCGCTGCCTCTGGCCATCACGGCGGCGGCCGGGCCGGGACTGCCGGGCCTGTGCTGCGTGCTGGGCTGCGGACTGGGGGCGTTTCTGTTTCTGCCGTTTCAGGCGGGCCTGCGGCAGCTGGCGGCGGCCATTCTGATCTTTTCCGGCAGCATCGCCTTTTTCGACACGAAATTTTTTCCCCGGCGGTTTTTCCGGCCGGGTCTTGCGGCGGCGCTGCTGCTTCTGGTGCAGTCGGCGTATCTCATCGCCCGGCCCATCCGGCTGTGGGCCCTGTGCGTGTTCTGCATGGGCCTCACCGCCGCGGCCACGGACCTGCTGCTGCGCCGCCGGGACCGGCTGCCCCTGCTGCTGGCGGCGGGGCTGTGCCTTTCGGCGGGGGCTTTCCGAATCGTCGGAATATCGGTTGGAATGTGCCTGACGTGCGCTTTTCTGATGCGCAGCGTCCGGCAGATGGAACCGGCCCGGGGGGCTGCCTGGGGGGCGGCCATGGGGCTGTGCCTGGGTCTGCTGGGGGATGAGCCGGACCTGGCGCCCATGGCGGTGCTGGGGCTTTCCTGCGCCGCTTTGTCCCGGGTGCGTTCCGCCCCTGCCCCGGTGTGTATCGGGACATTCTGGGCCATTGGTGGGGGCTGTACCCTGCTGTTCGGGACAGAGGAGCCGCTTTATCGGATGATTGAGCTGTTTTCGGGCGGAATTCTGTCCCTGCTGCCGCTGCCCCGGCTGAGCCTGCCGCCGGAGAAAAAACGGGTCCAGCCGGAAAAGCCGCCCCGGCCGGACCGCCTGACCAAGCCCGCCGCCGCCCTGCGGGACCTGTACGACAGCTTTTTCCGGGGCACCGCTCCGGAGAAGCCGGAGAACCCCTCGGTGGTATTTGACCGGGCAGCGGAGCAGGTGTGCCGCCGGTGCATCCTGCGGGATACCTGCTGGCGGCAGAATTACAGCGCCACCTACAACGCCTTTAACGACGCCTGTCCCCGGCTTTTGCAGCGGGGAGAGGCCCAGGCCGGGGATTTTCCCCTGTATTTCACCTCCCGGTGCGTCCATTTGTCGGATTTTGTGGGGGCGGTGAATGTGGAGCTGCGGTCCTATCTGCTGCGGCAGCAGTACCACCGGCGGCTGTCGGAGGTCCGGGACCAGGCCCGGGAGCAATATGCCCAGCTGGGGGATATGCTGGCCTCCGCCGGTCCGGCGGTGCCTGCCGGAGCCCAGGCCATGGGCTATGGGGTGGCCTCCTCCCTGCGGCCCCGGCAGGGCCAGAGCGTCTGCGGCGACCAGCTGGATACCTTCGAGGTGGGAGACACCGTGTATCTGCTGCTGTCCGACGGCATGGGCAGCGGCGAGGCCGCCCACCGGGAGGCGGCCATGACCGTCCGGCTGCTGCGGCAGTTTCTGGAGGCGGGCATCGAGCCGGGCCCGGCTCTGAAAACCCTGAACACCGCCCTGTCCCTGCGGGGAGAGAGCGGCGGAGGCTTCACCACCATCGACCTGCTGGCCCTGCAGCGGGCCAGCGGACAGGCCGCCCTCTATAAATATGGGGCCGCCCCGTCCTATCTCAAGCGCAGCGGCAGCGTCAGCCGCTATACCGGCCAGTCCCTGCCCGCCGGGCTGCAGGCCGTCCGGGAGGCCCCGGAGTGCACCCGCTTGCAGCTGACCGCCGGGAGCTTCTTCGTGATGGTCTCCGACGGCATCGCCGACGCCGGAAACGATGAGTGGCTGCAGAATCTGCTGGCCGGGTGGAGCGGCCGGGACGCCAACGCCCTGGTGTCGCTGATCCTGGCGGAATCCCGGGGCCGCAAGGGGCTGGAGGACGACTGCGCCGTGCTGGTGCTGCACCTGTCCTCCGGCGAAAAAAAGCCGGTGTAAGGGGGTATATTCCCCTATGCGGCGGGCATACTGAACCTGTCAAACGAAATCGCAACAGAGGAGGGCATAACTCTTGGTAAAAGGACTTTCCCGCCGGGTCATCGTGGTGGATTCCCCAGACCCGCATATTTTTGAACAGGCCATTTTCATTGTGCGCAACGACGCAGCCGTGGGCAGCGGAGGGGTCACCTCCCAGCAGGTGGTGGACCAGGCCATCCGCATTGCCAAGGATTATGCCCGGACCCACGGCGCACCGCCCCGGCGGCGGCTGCGTATGTCCCCGTGGCTGGCGGCCCTGTTGGGGGGCGCGGCCATCGGCGCGGTGTGGCTGCTGGCCATGCTGCTGTAATACCGCTTTTTTCTTACCATTTTTCTCCTCACTTGAGGGCGGACAGGCCATCTGTCCGCCCTCCCTTTTTGCGCGGGTGGCTGGCGGCGGGACGGTGGGCAGACATGGGCCCCGCCCTACGAGTGTTCTATCGGTAGACATTTCGTAGGGCCCGCTGCCCTCAGCGGGCCGCGTCAACCCGGCAGGTTTGGGCGGACAGGGTCGTCCGCCCCTACAGGCCCTCTCAGTCGGCTGCGCCGACAGCTCTCCCAGAGGGAGAGCCAAGGCGTGGGGTATAAAAAGGCCGTCCGGCAGGTGCCGGACGGCCTTTTGGCGTGTTCAATTATTCTCCGTAATGGACGTGCAGCAGCTCATGACAGCGGTCGGGACCGTAGTCCTCCAGCAGGCGGGTGACGATGGGGTTCTTCTCCGCCCCCTTGAACATGGCGGAGGAGTCCGCCTCGTACAGGCCCGCGCCCCGGCGCTTCTTGGCCGCCGTCAGGCCATAGGGCTGACCGGCGCCGCCTACGCAGCCGCCCTGGCAGGTCATGACCTCCACCAGGTGGTAAAAGCGCTTTCCGGCCTCCACGTCGGCGATCAGCTCCTTGGCGTGGGACAGGCCGTTGACGATGGCCAGGTGCAGCTCCTGGCCCTCCACGGTGAGGTTCACCTCACGGATGGCCCCGTCGCCCCGCAGATCCGTGACCCGGATGGCCTGGAGGGCGTTGTTGCTCTTATCCGGCAGACAGTACCGCACCACGGCCTCGGCCACGCCGCCGGTGACGCCGTAGATCACGGCAGCGCCGGAGCCCAGGCCGAAGGGCAGGTCCGGAGCCTCCGGCTCCAGCTCCGTCAGCTGGATACCGGCCTCCCGGATCATATCCACCAGCTCCCGGGTGGTGATGACCAGGTCCACGTCCGGGCGGCCCTCCTGGGTAAACTCGGGCCGGGCGGCTTCCATCTTCTTGGCGGTGCAGGGCATAATGGCCACATGATAGGTGCGCCGTCCGTCGGCGGCGTCCTTCTCCCGGTACTTATCCCGCAGCACGGCGGCGAACATCTCCATGGGGGACTTGCAGGAGGAGATATTGTGCAGATACTTGGGGTCGTTGAGCTCCAGATACTTCACCCAGGCCGGGCAGCAGCTGGTGAACATGGGGAAGGGACCGCCGTTTTTCAGCCGGCCCAGGAACTCCTGGGCCTCGCTGATGGTGGTCATATCGGCGGCGAAGTTGGTGTCGTACACCTCCTCCACGCCCATGAGCTTCAGTGCCTTCACCAGCTTATCCATAACGTTGGCGCCGGCGGGCAGGCCGAACTCCTCGCCCAGGGCCACCCGGACCGCCGGGGCGATCTGCACCACCACCCGGTTCTTGGGGTCGTGGAGGGCCTGCCAGGCCTGGCCGATCTGGTTTTTCACGGTGATGGCGCCGGTGGTGCACACGGCGGCGCACTGGCCGCAGCCCACGCACTTGGTCTGGTCCAGCTTCTTGTCAAAGGCGGGCATCACCTGCAGCTCGCTGCCGCGGTGGGCATAGTTCAGGATGCCCTGGCCCTGGAGTTCCTCGCACACCCGGACGCAGTCGCCGCAGAGAATGCACTTGTTGGGGTCCCGGAAAATGGCCAGACTGGTGTTATCCTGCTCATAGCGCTCCCGGGTGTCCGGGAACCGGACCCGGCTGACGCCGAAGCGCTGGGCCAGGGCCTGCAGGCGGCAGTTGCCGCTTTTGGCGCAGGTGGTGCAGCTGCAGTCGTGGGAGGCCAGCATCAGCTCCAGGATCATCCGCCGGTGCCGCAGCAGCCGGGCGGTGTTGGTGCGGATCTCCAGCCCGTCCCGAGGCTCCATGGAGCAGGAGGCGTCGATCTTGCCGGTTTTCACGTTTTCCACGATGCACATGCGGCAGGCGCCGTGGACCGAAAGCTCGGAATAGTAGCAGAAGGTGGGCATGTCGATGCCCGCCTTGCGGATCACGGAGAGGACGTTCTTCTCCCCGTCGAACGGCACCCGCTGGCCGTCTACGATCATGATTCCCTTGGCCATGGTCATACCTCCTCCTCAATGGCGTCGATAGCGCCGAAGGGGCAGGCTCCCCAGCAAGCGCCGCAGTGGATACACTTGGTGGTGTCGATGACGTGGGGCATGCGGATCTGGCCGGAAATGGCGTCCATGGGACAGTTCCGGGCGCACTTGCCGCAGCCCTTGCACAGCTCGGGGATGATCTCCAGATGGCGCTTGCGGCCATTGCAGATGGGACAGTGGTGGTCCACCACATGGGCCAGATACTCGTCCCGGAAATAGCGCAGGGTGCTCTGCACAGGCTTGCAGGCGCTCTGACCCAGGCCGCACAGAGCCGTCTCGGTAATGGTGTTGGACAGATTCTCCAGCAGCTCCAGGTCCTCCATGGTGCCCTCGTTGCCGACGATGCGGTCCAGGATCTCCAGCATGCGCTTGGTGCCCTCCCGGCAGGGGACGCACTTGCCGCAGCTCTCGTTCTGGGTGAAGCTCATGAAGAAGCGGGCAGTCTCCACCATGCAGGTGTCCTCGTCCATGACCACCAGGCCGCCGGAGCCGATCATGGCCCCGATCTTCTTCAGGGAGTCGAAGTCCAGGGGCAGGTCCAGATGCTCACTGCTGGCGCAGCAGCAGCCGCCGGAGGGGCCGCCGATCTGCACGGCCTTGAACTTCTTCCCATCGGGAATGCCGCCGCCGATGTCGAAGATGACCTCCCGGACGGTGGTGCCCATGGGGACCTCGATCAGGCCGGTGTTCACCACGTTGCCGGTCAGGGCGAAGGCCTTGGTGCCGGGACTCTTCTCGGTGCCGATGTGCCGGTACCAGTCCACGCCGTTGCGGATGATCAGGGGAACGTTGGCGAAGGTTTCCACGTTGTTGAGGACGGTGGGCTTGCCCCACAGGCCGTGCTCAATGGTGCGGGGAGGCTTCACCCGGGGCATGCCGCGCTTGCCCTCGATGGAGGAGGTCAGGGCGCTGCCCTCGCCGCAGACGAAAGCGCCCGCGCCCCGGTTCACATGGAGGTGGAAATTGAAGCCGCTGCCCAGAATGTCGTCCCCCAGCAGGCCCAGCTCCTGGGCCTTGGCAATGGCGGCCTTCAGCCGGGACACGGCCAGGGGATACTCGGCCCGGACGTAGATATAGCCCTCGTCGCTGCCGGCGGCCAGGCCCGCGATCATCATGCCCTCCAGCACGGAATGGGGGTTGCCCTCCATAATGGAGCGGTCCATGAAGGCGCCGGGGTCGCCCTCGTCGCCGTTGCAGACGATGTACTTCTTGTCGGCCTGCTGCCGGCGGGCGCCGTCCCACTTCTGCCCAGCGGGGAAGCCGCCGCCGCCCCGGCCCCGGAGGCCGGAGTCGATGATATCCCGGCAGATCTGCTCATCCGTCATCTCGAACAGGGCCCGCTCAAAGCCGGAGTAGCCGCCCTTGGCGATGTACTCCTCGATGTCCTGGGCGTCGCTGGTGCCGCAGTTCTCCAGCACCACCCGGTGCTGCTTCTTATAGAAAGGAATGTCCTCCTGCCGGGGATAGGCCACGCCGTTCAGACGGTACACCAGGCGGTCGATGATCTCGCCGCCCAGAACGGTCTTTTCCAGGATCTCGTGGCAGTCCTCGGGCTTGACGTGGATGTACATAATGCCCATGGGCTCGATGTGGACCAGGGGGCCCATCTCGCAGAAGCCGTGGCAGCCGCTCATCTTGACGTGCAGGCTCTTTTCCTCGTCGGTGTCGTGCTTGAGGCCGATGTACACCGGCAGATTCCGGCTTTCGCACTCGGCCCGGAGGTTTTCATAGATCTTCATGGCGCCGCCGGCGATGCAGCCGGTACCGGCGCAGATCAGCACGGAGGGGGTCTCCTTGCTGCGGCGCAGGGCCCGCTGGGCCTCGTTGCGCAGGTCGCAGAACGCGTCGCGGGTGAGCTTCATTGGGCGGCCTCCTCCTTCCGGATCTTCTCCAGCAGCTCCAGGGCACTGGTGGGGGACATTTTGGCGTGGACCTCGCCGTCCACGGTCATCACCGGGGCCAGGCCGCAGGCGCCGAGACAGGCCACCGTCTCCAGGGTGAACATGCCGTCGTCGCTGGTCCTGCGCTTGCCGGACAGGCCCAGATACTCGTAAATGGCGTCGTAAATGGGGCCGGACTTGCGGACGTGGCAGGCGGTTCCGGCGCAGACCTTGATGATGTGCCTGCCCTTGGCCTCCAGGGAGAAGTTTTCATAGAAGGTGGCCACGCTGTATACCTTGGACACGCTGATGCCCAGGCGGTCGGCCACCAACGTCAGGTTGGCCTCGCTGAGATAGTTGTATGCCGCCTGGATATCCTGCAAAATGGCGATGAGGTTCTCCGTCTTGCAGCCATACTGCTCCACAATGGCGGCAGCACGATCAGTTTGGGGGTTCATTCCTTTCCTCCTCTATGTTTCGTTGGAGATTTTCGTTCCAAATCGTTTTTCATTAAACGATTCGTCTAATATTTTATCATATGGGGAAAATTTTCGCAACATGATTTTGTGAAATTTTTCATAATCATGGTAGTTCTTCACAAATAATGAACACAATGTGCAAAATCCGGCAGAGTGTGCGTTTTATATCCCAGCCAGGCTGGCAGATCGACTGCGCTGCACCCGTTTCGGCCAGTTCCTCCGGCGCACCCGGCTGGATGAGCTGCCCCAGCTGTGGAACATCCTGCGGGGCGACATGAGCCTTGTGGGGCCAAGGCCGGAGCGTGCCTATTTCTATCGGGAGTTTGAGACGTATATCCCGGGCTTTTCCAACCGCATGATGGTGACCCCCGGCCTGACCGGATGGGCTCAGGTCAACGGCGGGTATGATCTGAGGCCGGAGGAGAAGATCGTATACGACATGGAGTATATTGAGAGGCAGTCGGTCCTGCTGGACGTGCAGTGCCTGCTGAAAACGGCTGCTCTCGTATTCACCCACAGGGGAGCCAGATAGATATCCAGCAGATGCTGGGCCTCAGCGTTCTGGCCAGCATCCCCTGCGCCGACGGGAAAAAGACGGGGAAATACGGCTGCTACCGGGCCTATGGCGCCAAGGAGCGCAGGCCCTATCAAGAGAAGAAGCGGGGGGCAAGGGCGAAGTGAACAAGACCGTTTTAAAGCTGCTGGGCGCGGTCCGGGAATCGTATGACTATGTGTTCATCGACCTTCCGCCGCTGGGCAGCGTCATCGACGCGGCGGTGGTGGCCGCCAAGTGCGACGGAGCGATTCTGGTGATCTCCGACCATCAGGTGCGCTGCCACCAGGCGGTGGAGGTCGTGGACCAGCTGAAAAAATGCGGCAGCCGGATCCTGGGTGTCGTGCGCAACAACATCCACGCAAGCAGCAGCGGCTATTATAAGAAGTACTATAAGAACCGCTATCAATAACGTTGGCTTATAGAGCTGCAAAAGCCCTCCCTCTGCCGAACGGCAGAGGGAGGGCTTTCGTGCTTCCCTTCCGCTTGTCTGCTGCAGAAGGGCAAAATTCTGCAAAGCTGTACAGCAAACGGCGGGGTTTATTCGGAGGAAAATGTGGAGTTTACAACTTGACAGACGGCCCTGAACGTGATAAAGTACACGATACTGGGGTACCAGGCCGCTGCTTGCAGCGAATGGGCCCAAAAGTTTACAAATCCTTCAAACTTTTTATGATATAATGTCCCGAGAGTAAGATTTTTCGGCCCCGCACCTGACAGGAAGGGATGCGCCGGGCCTGGATGATGAAAAAAGATTTTCCAAGTATCTAAAAAGGTAGTTTCTGCGGTAAAGGAGCGCAGTGTGCTATGTGGATGCCGTCTCTTGATCTGGCGACAGGCCTGTGGGCCCGGATGCGCCGGACTTTGTATACACTTTTTTCCCGGCTCAGCCGGGCTGCCCAGCGCTTTTGGATGAGCCGGGCCTATTTCCCCGTTCTTCTGACCGTGTCTGCGGCGTTCATGGCCGCCGGTGAGCCGGTCTATGGCGTGGCGGCCCTGGGGTGCATCGTCATCTGGCTGCTGGCCGCCTGCCCGGACCTGCTGGCCCCGGTTTGCCCGTTTTTCATGGCCTTTCTCATGTCCTCCCAGTGCTATGGGCAGCTGACGGATTTCCTGCCCTGCGCGGCGCTGGTGCCGCCGCTGCTGGTGGCCCTTCTGTGGCACTTCGCCGTCTGGCCGGTGACCCTGCGGATCGGCCGCAGCGGCCTGGGCCTGGCGCTGGTGTCCATCGCCACTCTGCTGGGGGGCTGCGACGTGATCTCCCGGAAGCAGGCCATGGAGCCTCTGTCCCTGTACTATACCCTGGGCCTGGGCGTGGGGATGCTGGTGCTGTATGTGCTGTTCCGCTCCCACCTGACGGAAAAGCGGTCCTATGACCTGCACCGCCGGTTTGCGGAGATTTTCTGCGCCCTGGGCCTGTGCATGGCCCTGGCGGTGCTGCTGGCCTATGGCAAGGCCTGGCTGGCTGAGGGACACATCGGCGGCGTGCTGTACCTGTCCTACCGCAACTTTGCCACCTCCGTGCTGCTGACGGCCCTGCCCATGCCCTTTTACCTGAGCCTGCGGCACCGGGGCCACCTGGCCACCGCCGCCGTGCTGGCCCTGGCCCTGGCCCTGACGGGCAGCCGCAGCGCCCTGCTGTTCGGCGGCATTCTCCTGACCCTGTGCTGCGTGTACCTGATGCGCAGCGGCGTCATCAGCCGGCGCTGCCTGGTGCTGCTGGCGGCGGCCGCCGGCATCGGCATCCTGGCCCTGGGCCCGGCCCTGCTGGAGTGCGTGCTCCACAGCCGCGTAGGCGAGGACATTCAGGACAGCAACTCCGACCGGCTGCAATTCCTGGCCCGGGCGGCGGACGATTTCCTGCGTCACCCGGTGTTCGGCATCGGCCTGTGCAGCACCCGCAACGCCGACGTGTTCACCGGCGTGGAGGGCAGCATGGTGTTCTATCACAACAGCCTGGCCCAGGTCATGGGCAGCATGGGCCTGGTGGGCATCGTGGCCTATGGCCGCCTGCTTCACGACCGCATCGCCCTGCTGCGCCAGGGGAGCCGGGACCCCTTTGTCCGGATCCTGACCCTGTCCTATCTGGGCATGTTCCTGATCTCCCTGTGTAACCCCGGGGAGTTCTGCCCCTTCCCCAACGCCGCCCTGATGGTGATGGTGTTCGCCCAGGCGGAGGAGGCCGTGGGGGACGCGGCCGTTCCGGTGCGGCAGCTGCTGGCCCGCCATCTGGGCGCCCCGGCAGGCTTCCTGCAATTCTGAATCCGATAACCAAAAGGCCGTCCGTTTTTTTCCGGTATGTGGGGGCAATTGTCCCGGCAAAGCAGCTGACGGAGGCGGTCCAGCAAAAAAAGCGGTGCAGAACAGAGTTCTGCACCGCTTTAGCTTGTCAAAAAAGGACGGCTTGCTCCGTTATTTTTTCAGCTTCAGGCCGTCCTTGAAGGCCTCGCCCACGCGCTCCGTGACCCGGTAATAGCCGTGGGTATAGGGGTCAAAGGCAATGGCGTCCACCCGGGAGATATCCACCTTGCCGTCCGCCATGACCCGCTCCACCATGGCGCCCCAGGCGGCGTTCATCACGTTCACGCTGCCGTCCTCGTTATACGTTGCGATCATCAGAACCGGCTGCCCCGTCAATGACAAACGCAGAGGCGGACCGCTGCCGCCCCCTTTACTCCCCTGCCAGATAAGCTGCGGCGTGGTTCATGTCCATCCTGTAATCACATAACCAGAAAGCCGTGAGGCTTCGGAGGATGTCCGGAGTCTCACGGCTTTTGCTGCGGGGTCAGTCCCGGCAGAAAACGTGGATATCGAAGCTGATGGTCACGTCCAGCGCCGTCAGCGCCGCCAGACGCTCCGCCCCGGACCGGGGCGTTTTCCAATAGTACGGCGTCATCTGGAACAGGGCGTGGATGTCCTCCTGACAGGGCAGATGGATCACCGACTCCACGTGGCGGATCTCCCGGTACGAAAACCCGGGATAGGGGGTCTGCTTCACCTGGTTGGGGTAGGGCCGGTCATACAGCACCTGCTTCAGCTCCCACAGGTGCTTCTCCGACGGCACCACATACACGAAAGCGCCCCCCGGCGACAGCACCCGGCGGAACTCCTCGATGGCCAGAGGGGAAAAGCAGTTCACCAGCAGGTCCACCGCCCCGTCCGCCACCGGCAGATGATACGACGACGCCACAGCGAACTCCACGTCCTTCTCCCGCTTGGCGGCCCGGCGGAGGATGGCCTTGGAGATGTCCGTTCCCGCCATGGTCACGGACCGCCCCGCCCGGACCAGGGCCCGGTACACCCCGCTGGTGTAATACCCCTCGCCGCAGCCGGTGTCCAGCACCCGGGGAGCCGGGCCGGTGCGCTCCAGGGCGATGCTGCACAGGGCGTCCCGCAAGGGGGCGTAGTAACCCTTGCTCAAAAAGGCCGCCCGGGCGGCGGCCATGCCCTTGTCGTCGCCGGGCATTTTCGAGTGCATCCGGTTGGCGGGCAGCAGGTGGACATAGCCCTCCCGGGCCAGGTCGAAGCTGTGCCCCGCCGGGCAGGAATAGGCGGAAGGCCCCCTGTCCAGGGGGCCGCCGCAGATGGGACAGCAGAATATGCTCATGGTTGATTCTCCGTTAGGTTCATTTGATAGGCTCCAGGATATTGCAGTTATGACTGCCGTACTCATAGGTATCGCCCACTACTGTGTACCGGCCGTCGGCGGCACGGGTCAGGGTCAGCATATGGCTCACAATGGCAAACGACGTGCGCATCAGGGGCTGGCGGTCAACAAATTGCAGCCCGTCGATCCGCATGACCTCCGTTACAGGCAGGCGAACGTCGAAGGGGGGCAGCTCCTGGGGAGAGCCGAACTGACAGGCGCGGCCCTGTGCGCCGTATACCCGGGACCAGTCCACCTGAGCGGCAAACAGCCTGGCGTCTGCCAGCAGGGCGTTGGTGGTGCAGGAGGAATCGCCCATTTGTCCGGCCATTTCGTCGGCCCGCAGCTGGAAGTATGCCTCCACCGCCTGGCGCAGCTCCCGGGAGGGCGGGACCACATCCGCAACGCCGCCCTGGAAAAAATTGGATGCATCGATATCATCGTCCGTTACCGTCCAGCGGCCATCGAGCCGGGTTAGGGCCAGCTCCCGGGCGGTAGACCAGTGCTCATCCTGGCAATAGGCCGTATCGGTGATATTGCCCGTGGCCTCCTGGGCATCGATAAGCACCCGGACGCGGATATTATCTGACGCGGACGGGGGCAGGTTCTCCAGTGTTGCGGCAGCGCGGGTCCGGAAGCTCAGATCGGAGGACATCATGAACGCATAGAAACGCAGTTCGTCCACCATGTCATCGGTGCAGCAGGGATGCTCCTCCACGGTCATATCCGGCGCGGCCCGAAGGGAATAGGCCAGGGTCATATAGTCCCGCACAGCGTCCGAGATGCCGTCCTGCCCCTGCTGTCCCTCCACCCACCGGACCGAAACCGAAACATCCGGCGTCACGATGGTTCGCTGGGTCACCTCCGGGTCCACCGGGTCCACCCACGCAGCGCCGTCCCAGACCTTGTCCTCCCGCCTGGGAGGCGTTTCCAGGGGGCTGATTCCAATGCCGAATATGGTGGTCCGGTAAACCGGCTCATCGAAGCCGTCCTGAGCCGGAGGCCCCCACTGCTGCCCATCATCCGCCGCCTTGGCGGGATCCCCCGCCTTCGCCCCGCACCCGGCCAGCAGCAGGACGCACAGCAGGGCAGTGATGATCTGCAAACAGCGCTTTGACATAACCTTCATTCCTTCCGTTTCGGATTTGGATCGGGAGTCTTATGAGCTTTTACAAATCAAGTATACCGCCGCGTGCGCCGAAATTCAATTACAAACCGGTTACAGATGCCGGGGCTTTGGTTACAATCCGACAACAAATCTGTGCAAAAAGTTACAGCTCCCCCTGGGGCAGGGTGACGTCGTGGATCCATTTCCCGGTGCGGATGCGCAGGGCGCACAGAGGCACCTTCAGCAGGCTCTCGGCCTGGATGGCCGCGGCCACCAGCCAGTAATTGCTCTTGAACACCAGGGCAAACAGCGCCGTCAGCGGCAGGGCCACCAGCCACTGGGGGGCGATGTCCAGGGCCGCCGACCAGGCCACGTCGCCTCCGGCCCGCAGAACGCCGGTGACGGCGGAGATGGAGTAGGCGTGCAGGGGGATCATCACGAAGGACGTCACCGCCAGGGCGGCGGCAATGGCGGCGGACTGCCCCGCCAGCTTGAACAGCGGGAACACCACCGGCACAAACACCGTGGGCACCAGCGCCAGGGACACCGCCGCCAGCCCAGTCCCCACCAGCAGGGTGAACACCAGCAGTGTCCGGCTCAGGTCCATGACCTCCCGGTGGCTCTGGCCCTGGCCGATGGCCTTGCCGATCATTACCGCCGTGGCAGCGCCCAGACCGAAGCACACCACCAGGAACAGCCGGTTCAGGTTGCCCATCACGGCGTTGGCCGCCAGCATCTCCACGGAGTTGTCCGTATAGCCCAGGATCACCGTCAGCAGGCTGTTGCCCAGGCCCCAGGCGGTCTCGTTGAGGATCACCGGAGTGGAGTATTTCACGAACCGCCGCAGCATCTCCCACCCCGGCCGGAAGAAGGCGGCCAGGTCCAGGGGCAGAATGCGGCTGCGCAGGGCGCACACCAGGCAGGTGAGAAACTCCGCCACCCGGGACAGCAGCGTGGCAATGGCCGCGCCCTGGATGCCCAGGGCCGGCAGGCCGCATTTGCCGAAGATCAGCAGATAGTTCATCCCGGTGTTCAGCAGGGTGGACACCCCGAACAGCTTCATGCCGAAACCGGGGTTCTCGGCGCTGCGCATGGCGCTGACATAGATGGACGAGAGCATATTGAACACATAGGAAAAGCCGATGAGCTTCAGATACGGCGCGCCCAGCACCGACAGCTCATGCTTGTTGGACAGCAGGTCCATGATCTGCACCGGCCACAGGAACAGCACCAGCGCCAGCACCAGGGTGATCCCCGTGCCCAGCATGGCCGCCACGCCGATGGCCCGGCTGATGCTCTCCATGTCCTTTTTGCCCCAGTATTGGCTCACCAGGATGCCCAAGCCGCTCTGGACCCCGAACACGATGGAGATCAGCAGAAACACCGGCACGTTGGCGGTGGTCACGGCGGCCATCTGGGTGTTGCCCAGCCAGCTGACCATCAGCGTGTCGATCAGGCCCAGAGAAAAGGTAATCAGATTTTGCAGGGCGATGGGACCCGTCAGCCGCCACAGATACCCGTAGAAGCCCGGTCCTCGTTTCAGATATTTCAGCATATGTCACCTCACAGCATAGGAAAACGTTGATTTTTGTGGTCCAGCAGGGCCTGATACAGCCCGTCGATATCCGCCCGGGTGGTCTCCGGGCCGAAGCTGACCCGGATGACCCCGGCGGCGGTCCTCTTGTCCAGGTGCAGGGCCGACACCACATGGCTGGCCCTGCCCCGGTGGCAGGCGGACCCGGCGGAGATGCAGATGCCCTTGGCCCCCAGGTCCGTGACGATGTTGGCGCTGGGATACCCCACCAGGGACACCGCCAGGATGTGGGGGGCCTCCCCCTGCCCCACCGGCACCACCCCGGGAATGGACAGAAGTTTCTCCCGGCAATAGGCTTTGATGTCCGCCATATGCCGGAGCTTCTCCGCCAGATTCTCCTGCCGCAGGGCCACGGCCCGGGCAAAGCCCGCGATCTGGGCGGTGGCCTCGGTGCCGGACCGCAGGCCCCCCTCCTGGCCGCCGCCGGGCAGCAGGGGCCGCAGATTCCGCAGCTCCGGTGCGGTATACAGAGCGCCGGCGCCTTTTGGCCCGCCGATTTTGTGGGCGGACAGGCTCATCAGGTCCACCCCCCAGCCTACCGGGTCGCAGGGGACCTTCAGAAAGCCCTGCACCGCATCGCAGTGCAGCAGGGCCCGGCTGTTTTTCTCCCGCAGCAGGCGGGCCACCTCCTGCACCGGGAAGATGCAGCCGGTTTCGTTGTTCACCAGCATCATGCTCACCAGCACCGTGTCCTCCCGCAGGGCTTGGGCCACCTGCTCCGCCGTCACATGGCCGGTTTTGTCCGGGGCCAGGTACGTCACCTCGTACCCCTGCTGCTGCAGCAGCTTACACGGCTCCAGCACGGCGCTGTGCTCCACGGCGGTGGTGATGATGTGCCGCCCGGTGTGGCGGCCCTGCCACACGGCGGCGGAGATGGCCCAGTTGTCGGACTCGGTGCCGCAGGAGGTGAAGTGCAGGTTCTCCGGCCGGCACCCCAGGGCCCCGGCCACCGTGGCCCGGCATCCCTCCACCAGCTGCTTTGCCTCCCGGCCCAGGGGATACTGGGACGAGGGGTTGCCGAACTGCTCCGTCAGCACCTGATACATGGCGTCCGCCACGGGCCGGGGCACCGGCGTGGTGGCTGCGTGATCCAGATAAATCATATGCGTTTCCTCACAAATCCTCCGCCGCCGCTTGCCACCGGCGGCAGAATGCTATATAATAAGACACAAGTCTTTTTATTATACCGAATTTACCCGAAAAGTGCAAGGAGAATCCCCATGCGAGCTGCCATTTACACGTTGGGCTGCAAGGTGAACCAGTACGAGACCCAGGCCATGGAGCAGGAGCTGCGCCGCCGGGGCCACGAGCTGGTGGACTTTGAGGACAGTGCCGACGCTTACATCATCAATACCTGTTCCGTCACCGCCGTCAGCGACAAAAAATCCCGCCAGATGATCCGCCGGGCCAAGCGCCGCAGCCCCAACGCCGTGGTAGCCGCCTGCGGCTGCTATGTCCAGACCCACACCGACGAGGCAAAGACCCTGGGCATCGACCTGATCGGCGGCACCGGGGACCGGATGGCCTTTCTGGACCTGCTGGAGCAGGAGGTCCGGGACCGCACCCCCCGGGTGGCGGTGGACGACTCCCTGCGGCGGCGGAGCTTCGAGGTGCTGCCTGCCGGGGGCCTGGCCGCCCGCACCCGGGCCATGCTGAAGGTGGAGGACGGATGCGTGAACTTCTGCACCTACTGCATCATCCCCTTTGCCCGGGGTCCGGTGCGCTCCCTGCCCATGGACCAGGCCGTGGCCCAGACCCGCCAGCTTCAGGCCGAGGGCTATCGGGAGCTGGTGTTCACCGGCATCGAGATCTCCTCCTGGGGCCAGGATCTTCACGACGGCACCGGCCTCATCGACCTGGTGGAGGCTGTAGCGGCGGCCGCACCCCGGCTGCGGCTGCGGCTGGGGAGCCTGGAGCCCCGGACCATCACCGAGGACTTCTGCCGCCGGGCGGCGGCTCTGCCCAACCTGTGCCCCCATTTCCACCTGTCCCTGCAATCCGGCTGCGACGCCACCCTGCGCCGCATGAACCGCCGGTACGACACCGCCCGGTTCCGGCAGTCCGTGGAACTGCTGCGGCGGTACTTTGACCACCCCGCCATCACCACCGACGTGATCTGCGGCTTCCCCCAGGAGACGGAGGAGGAGTTCTCCGCCACCCTGGCGTTTCTGGAGGAGTGCCGCTTCGCGGCCATGCACGTGTTCCCCTACTCCATCCGCCCGGGCACCAAGGCGGCGGATATGCCCCAGGTGCCGGGGCCGGTGAAGGAGGAGCGTGCCGCCCGGGCCGGGGCCCTGGCCGCCCGGCTGCACCGGGCCTATCTGGAGGAATGCGTGGGCCGGACCTATCCCGTGCTGTTTGAGCAGCCGGCGGCGGGCCGTTACGGCGGCCATGCGCCCAACTATATGGAGGTGGCCGTGTCCGGCGGTGAGGACCTCCACAACCGGGTGCTGCCGGTGCGCATCACCGGCACCGACGGAGAAATTCTATGGGGGGAGCTGGAATAATGCACCACTTTTTCGCCTATATGGCCCGGATGCGGTTCATTGACCGCTGGGCCCTGATGCGCAACAGCTACACCGAGAATATCCAGGAGCACAGCCACCAGGTGGCTATCCTGGCCCACGCCCTGGCGGTGCTGCGCAACGAATATTTCGGCGGCCAGGTGGACACCGGAGCCGTGGCCGTGGCGGCCCTGTACCACGATGCCAGCGAGATCCTCACCGGCGACCTGCCCACGCCCATCAAGTATTATAACCCCGACATCCGGGACGCCTATAAGCAGGTGGAGGCCATCGCCTGCCGGAAGCTCACAGGGATGCTGCCGGAGAAGCTCCGGGGCCTGTACGCGGACCTGCTGACCCCGGCGGACCCCCAGGTGGAGGAGCTGGTGAAGGCGGCGGACAAGCTGTCGGCCCACATCAAGTGCCTGGAGGAGGAGAAGGCCGGCAACCACGAGTTCTGCGCCGCCGCCCGCCAGACCCGCCAGGCCCTGGAGGATATGCACCTGCCGGAGGTGGACCTGTTTTTAGAGGAATTCCTGCCCAGCTTCCGCCTGACCCTGGACGAGCTGGAGTGACAGGAGAATGCTTATGACACCCCTTTTCTGCGTGGACATCACCGAAAACAGGAACAATGACCGGATCAATGGCTGCGATACGGAGCTGCTGGAGCAGCGGCGGGAGGATTTCCGGGAACAGTTCCTGTGGCAGCAGCTGACGGATCTGCTGCGCCAGGCGGAGCTGGACTGCGAAGATCTGTATATGCAGGATTGATATAGAGCCAAAAAATCCCCGGCTGCCTGGCAGCCGGGGATTTTTATGCAATTTGCGGGGTCAAGGCTTTACCGGGCGGCTTCCATGCCGGCGATCAGAGCCTTCTTGTTGCCCTCCAGGAAGCGGGCCTTGCGCTCACCCAGCTCGATGCGGATGGCCTCGGTCATCTGCTCCACGGTGGTGACAGGGACCTTCTCCAGGACAGCGCCCAGAATGGCCACGTTGGCGCCCTTGGGATTGCCGATGGACTCGGCAATGGCGTTGGCGTCGCAGTACACCACCTGGATGTCGTCGCGGACGGCCTTGCGGTCGATGATGCTGCTGTTGATCACCAGCACACCGCCGGGCTTGACGTGATCCTCGAACTTATCCAGGGAGGGACGGTTCATGGCCACGATGACGTCGGCCTTGTCCACCAGGGGGGAGGCCACGGGCTCGTCGGACACGATGACGGAGCAGTTGGCGGTACCGCCGCGCATCTCGGGGCCGTAGGAAGGCAGCCAGGAGACGTGCTTGCCGTCCAGCATGCAGGCCATCGCCATGAACTTACCGATCAGGAGCATGCCCTGACCGCCGAAACCGGCGAAAATAAAGGTCTTTTCCATGTTACTTGGCCTCCTTGTCTTTGTAAACACCCAGAGGATAGTAAGGAATCATGTTCTCCTCCAACCAGGTCATAGCCTCCACGGGAGACATACCCCAGTTGGTGGGGCAGGTGGACAGAACCTCCACCATGCAGAAGCCCTTGCCCTCCTTCTGATAACGGAAAGCCTTGGCAATGGCCTTCTTGGCCTTGACAATGTTGGCGGTGTTGTTGACGGCCACGCGCTCGATGTAGTAGGAGCTGGGCACAGCGGCCAGCATCTCGCTCATCTTGATGGGGGCGCCGCACCAGGCCTCGTCACGGCCATAGGGGGAGGTGGTGGTCTTCTGGCCGATCAGGGTGGTGGGGGCCATCTGGCCGCCGGTCATGCCGTAAATGGCGTTGTTGACGAAGATGGTGACGATCTTCTCGCCGCGGTGGGCGGCGTGAACGATCTCGGCGGTGCCGATGGAGGCCAGGTCGCCGTCGCCCTGATAGGTGAACACCATGGTGTCGGGCCCCATGGCGCGCTTGACGCCGGTAGCCACGGCGGGGGCGCGGCCGTGAGCGGCTTCGTACATGTCGCAGTTGAAGTAGTCATAGGCAAACACGGAACAGCCCACGGGGGCCACGCCCACGACCTTGCCGTCCAGGTTCATCTCGTCGATGACCTCGGCCACCAGGCGGTGAATGATGCCGTGGTTGCAGCCGGGGCAGTAATGGAACTGCTTATCGGTGAGCAGCTTCGTCTTTTCAAATAATACGGCCATGTTACTTGCCCTCCTTCATGCTGAGAATCTTCTCGACGATCTCATCGGTGGTGGGCATCTGGCTGCCGCAGTGGCCGGTGAAATCGATGGGCTTGGCGCCGTTGATGGCCAGCTTGACATCCTCCAGCATCTGGCCCTCGTTCAGCTCCACGTCCAGAACCGCCTTGACGGAATCCTGGCAGGCAGCCTCGCGGACGGCGTCGTAGGGGAAGGGCCACACGGTGATGGGACGAACCAGACCCACGTTGATGCCCTTGGTCTTCAGCTCGGCAATGGCGCTCTTGGCGATGCGGGCCACGGTGCCGAAGGCGGTGATGATGTACTCGGCGCCCTCGCAGTTGTAGGTCTCCACCATCTGCTCGTTGGCCACGACTTCCTTATACACGGCCTGCAGCTCGTCGTTGTGAACGGCCAGGCTCTCGGTGTCGATATAGATGGAGTTGATAACGCCGCGCTTGGCGGGATCGTCGCCGGGCTTCCAGCCGGTGCAGGCCCAGGGCTTCTCCTCGGGGTCGACCTTGTAGTCCACCATCTCGGGCAGCTCCACGGGCTCCATCATCTGGGCGATGATGCCGTCGGCCAGGAACAGAACGGGAATACGATATTTTTCAGCCTTCTCATAGGCGAACATCATGATGTCGATGAACTCCTGGATGGAGGAGGGAGCGTAGGTCAGCAGGTGATAGTCACCGTTGCCGCCGCCCTTGACGCCCTGGAAATAGTCGCCCTGGGAGGCCTGGATGTTGCCCAGACCGGGGCCGCCGCGCATGACGTTGACGATCACGGCGGGGACGCGGGCGCCTGCGCAGTAGGAGATGCCCTCCTGCTTCAGGGACACGCCGGGGCTGGAAGAAGAGGTGATGACGCGGGCGCCGGTACCGGCAGCGCCGTACACCATGTTGATCGCCGCCACTTCGCTCTCGGCCTGCAGGAAGCAGCCGCCGATCTCGGGCATACGGGCGGACATGTACTCAGGGATCTCCGTCTGCGGAGTGATGGGGTAGCCGAAGAAGAAACGGGCGCCTGCGCGAATGGCGGCCTCCGCGATAGCTTCGCTACCCTTCATAAGAGTCAAAGCCATTATAAATCCTCCTTAGTCTTTTTCGATGCGGATGACCACATCAGGGCAGGTACGCGCGCAGGATGTGCAGCCGATGCAGGCCTCCATATCAGTGACCTCAGCCGGGTGATAGCCCTTCGCGTTGATCTTCGTCTTGGACAGGGCGATGATGTGCTTGGGACAGGCCCGAACACACAGGCCGCAGCCCTTGCAAAGATTCTCGTTGATAGTAACTCTTACCACACTTTACACCTCTTTTCTGGATTTTTGCCTTTCCAATGGGTATCTATAAAAATCCCGCTTACCGGGGGTCGCGCGTTAATAGATCTCCTTCCGGGGATCGGTGGTGTTCAGACCGTGCTGGATGTAGGAATCCCAGTCGCGGTGCATGTACACGTCGATGGGGACAGGCGTTCCCACATAAGCGGGGTCCGGGTTCCGGGCCAGGAAATCGTCCAGGAACTCCTTTTTGCCGGTGGTGTACGCCACGGGGATACCGGTGCGGTCCGCCACCTCCCGCAGCACCAGATAGCCGTCCCACAGGTCGTCGGCGCTGGTCATGGTGGAGAGGTTGGTGTTGTTGATCATGCCGGTGATGGTCAGCCGGGAGTGCAGCTGCATGGCGTCCTGCAGGTGGTGGATTTTCTCCGGGGTGCTGGCCAGAGGCCGCCGGATATTCACCACGTTCAGCACCTCCAGAGCGCCGGGCTCCAGGCTGACAAAATCCTGGTGATAGCGGCCCAGGGCCGTGGCGCCCACGTCGTCGCCGCCTACGTCAAAGATGACGCTGTCCCAGTCCAGCACGAAGGCGGACGACACCTCCGCCGGCAGGGACAGAGTCTCGATGCCGGAGCAGGCAAAGTTGGGGGACACCAGACGGATCTCCTTCTGCTCCACCAGCTTGCCCCGCTCGGTCAGGCGGAAGTAGGTGTTCACCATATCCAGGTCCAGAAGCTCCGTTCTGTCGCCCCGGGCGGCGGCCCGGATGGCGAAATTCAGCGCCAGCTCGCTTTTGCCGCTGCCGTAGTTGCCGATCAGCACCTTGACGTTTTTCATGGATCAGATTCTCCTTAAAATAGTAACGCTTGCATCAGAAAACGCGGGATTACCGCAGGTTTTCGCGAATGGTCTGGCACAGAGCCGTGATGCCCTGGACGATCTTCTCCTCGGGCATGCAGCTGTAGTTCAGACGCAGGGTGTTCTCATGGTTGCCGTTGGGGAAGAAGGAACCGCCGGGAACGAAGGCAACCTTCTTTTCCAGGCACTTCATCTGCAGCTCCTTGGCGTCCATATACTCCGGCAGTACCACCCAGGCGAACAGGCCGCCCACGGGGTGGGTGAAGGTGCAGCCCTCAGGCAGCTCCCGCTCCAGAGTCTCCAGCATCACCTTCCGGCGCTTGTCATAGCAGGCCCGGATGGTGGCCACATGGGCGTCCAGGTCGAACATGTCGATCCACTTGGAGGTTTCCATCTGGCCGATGGTGGAGGCCTGCAGGGAGGCGGCCTGCTCCATGAAGTTGTACTTGGCCAGAATGTGCTCCTCGGCGCAGACCCAGCCGATGCGGTAGCCGGGGGCCAGGATCTTGGAGAAGGTGCCCAGATAGATCACCAGGCCCTTGGTATCCAGGCTCTTCAGGGCGGGCAGATACTCGCCCTCGAACCGCAGCTCGCCATAGGGGTTATCCTCGATGACGGGGATCTCGTAACGGTTGACGATCTCCATGAACTGGTGGCGGCGCTCCAGGTCCCAGGTGCGGCCGGTGGGGTTCTGGAAATCGGGGATGACGTAGATCATCTTTACCCGCTCGGTGGTGGCCAGGATCTTCTCCAGCTCCTCCATGATCATGCCGCCGTTGTCGGTGGGCACCTCGATGAACCGGGGCTCGCAGGCCTTGAAGGCGTTGACGGCGCCCAGATAGGACGGGCTTTCCAGCAGCACCACGTCGCCGGGATTCAGGAACACCCGGGCGGAGAAATCCAGGCCCTGCTGGGAGCCGGAGGTCACCAGGATGTGGTCGGCGTCGGTGTGGATGTTGTTCTTGGCCAGCATCCGCTCGGCGATCTGCTGGCGCAGACGGGGATGACCCTCGGTGGAAGAATACTGAAGAGCCGCGCGGCCGTTCTCCTCTAAAACGGCCCGGGAGGCCTCCATCATCTGCTCCACAGGGAACAGCTCCGGTGCGGGCATGCCGCCGGCAAAGGAAATGATGTCGGGCTGTGCGGTGAGCTTCAGCAGCTCACGGATTTCGGACCCCTTCAAAAGGTCCATCCTTGTTGAAAATTGTACCATGAATGCTTCCTCCTCAAATTCATAGCCATGTGCTTGTGCAGATTGCCGCCTGCACGCATATGCTTACGGCTATATTTAAGCACAAATTCACAACGATGTAAAGGAACAGAGGGGGGAAAACCGGGTCCAAAGGGGCCTGATTCCGTAAGTTTGGAGACTGGCACAAAAATTCCGGGAGGAATAACGGCATTTTCCACAAAGGAAACTTATGTGATTTTTTGGCAAAAATGTTAAAAACATGGCAATTAAAGGCACCAACCCGGTAGGATTATACAGAGTCCCCCGGGGGTACATTGACTTTTCCCGGCGGGAACGGTATAGTAAAGGAAACTTATGGGGAGGATGTGCAGAAATGGAAGAACATACGCTGAAGGGTGAGTATATTTCCGTCCTGAAGGACGGCCGCCTGTCCTATGGCGGCAGCCAGCGGTGGTCGGACAGCCCGGTTCTGCGGGGGTATGGCTGCGGGGTCATCGCGGCCCTGGACCTGCTGCTGTATCTGGCGCGGCAGCGGACGGACTGCCGGTGGCTGACCGTCTCCTCCTGGGGACACCCATACCGCCTAAGTCGGGAGGAGTTTGACGCCTACAGGAGGGAAGCCAGCGCCTCCCTGCTGTGTACGATATTGGACGTGCGGGAAAAATAGGGATGCTTATCATTCCAGGCATACCGGGCCGCGGCCCGGTATGCCTGGATGGGGCAGTGTCGCTTACACCAGCTGCTCCATCTCGTCCACCAGCTCGCCGAACAGGGCCAGGGCGCTGTTGACCGGCTCGGGAGAGCTCATGTCCACGCCGGCGATCTTCAGCAGGCTGATGGGGTCGGTGCTGCAGCCGCCGGACAGGAACTTCTTGTAGTCTGCCACGGCGGGAGCGCCTTCCTTGAGGATGCGGTTGGCAATGGCCACGGCAGCGGAGAAGCCGGTGGCATACTGGAACACATAGTAATTATAGAAGAAATGGGGGATCCGGGCCCATTCCAGGGCGATCTGGTCGTCGGACACCATATCCGGGCCGAAGTACAGCTTGTTGAGCTCGTGGTACTTCTGGCACAGGGCGTCGGCGGTAAGGGCCTGGCCGTTTTCGGCCATCTTGCCCATGGCCAGCTCGAACTCGGCGAACATGGTCTGGCGATACACGGTGCCCTTGAACTGGTCCATGAAGTGGTTGATGAGATAGGCCCGCTGCTTCTTATCGGTGGTCTTTTTCAGCAGGTGGCGCATCAGCAGCACCTCGTTGCAGGTGGAGGCCACCTCGGCCACGAAGATCACATAGTCGCTGGTGCTGACGGGCTGATATTTGCAGCTGTGATAGCTGTGCAGGGCATGGCCCATCTCGTGGGCCAGGGTGAACTGGCAGTCCAGATTGTCCTTGTGGTTCAGCAGGACATAGGGGTGGGGACGGCTGTTGCCGGAGGAGTAGGCGCCGCTGCGCTTGCCCACGTTCTCGTACACGTCGATCCAGCGGTTGCTGAAGCCCTCCTTCAGCAGGTCCACGTAGTCCTCACCCAGCACCTGCAGGGCCTCCAGCACGGTCTCCTTGGCCTGCTCATAGGGGATGGTCTGGTCGGCGTCGGCCACGATGGGGGTGTACACATCGTACATATGCAGCTCGTCCACACCCAGCAGCTTCTTGCGCAGGGCCACATAGCGGTACATCTTGTCCAGGTTGTTGTGGACGGCCTCGATGAGGTTCATGTACACAGGCACGGGGACCTCGGTGGCGTCCAGGGAGGCCTGGATGGTGCTGTCATAGTGGCGGGCGTTGGCAAAGAAGCGCAGCTGCTTGAACTGGCCGTCCAGGGTGGCGGCGATGGTGTTCTTGTACTGGCCCAGCTGCTTGTAATAGGTCTCGAAGGCCCGGCGGCGCAGCTCCCGGTCGGGGCTGGTCAGCAGAGGCACAAAGGTGGCGTCCGTCAGGGGATGGACGCTGCCCTGGCTGTCGGTGACGTCCGGGAAGATCTGGTCGGCGTTGCGGAAAACGCCGGCAATGTTCTCAGAAGCGTTGGCCATTTCACCGGCGGAGGCCAGCAGACGCTCCTCGGCAGGGGAGAGAATGTGGTCCTTGCGGCGGCGGATCTGGTACAGGCTGCGGCGATAGGTCTCCAGCTCCGGCTCCTGTGCGTAGAACCCGTTCAGGGTCTCCTCGGGAATGGCCATGATCTCGGGGGTGGCAAAGGCGGCGGCGCTGGCGATGGACACATACACGTTCATGGCCTTGCCCCGGACGTCCTGATAAAAGCTGTTGCCGGTGTCCTCGTCGCCCTTGCAGCTGGCATAACCCATGAGCACGCTCAGCCGCAGCTCGATCTCGTCCTGCAGCCGGAACCAGGCCAGCAGGTCCCCGGCGCTGCGGGCCAGGGTGCCCTGAAAGGCGGCGATTTTGGCGGGGAACGCCTTCATGGCCTCGTATCCCGTCATCCAGGCCTCGTCGCTGGCGAACATGTCCTTCAGGTTCCAGGTCATCTCCTCCGGAACTTCACTGCGCTTGGGAATAGTCTGATTGGTCATAAGATTACCCCTCCATAAAATTTGTCGGATTCCACCGAATCAATTCGGTGAACATTATAGCACACCTATATTTTATTTGCAAACTTTCTTTGCCTGAATTGTGAAAAAAATTTCCCTGCCGGTGGCTGTCTGCCCTGTGCGCACATATACTGGGGCGGGAGGAGGCGAGACATGGATTTTGGAATCGCGGGCGTGGCCGCCATCACGGTGATCGCTTATGCGGTGGGGCAGGCCATGCGGGCCCTGGACCGTCTGGACCGGTGGAGCCCCACGGTGTGCGCCGCCCTGGGCGGCGCTCTGGGGGTGGCGGGACTGTATATCATGCCGGGCTTCCCGGCGGGGGACGCCATCACCGCCGCCATCGGCGTGGTGTCGGGCCTGGCGGCCACCGGCGCCCAGCAGGCGGTGAAGCAGCTTTGCACCGGGCCGGACTGCGGCAAGGGGAAGTGAGCTTCGCCGGTGGGAAAAGGGGCAGCTTTTGCCCCCTCCCCCGGCTTCGAAAAAAACCTGAAAAATTTTGAAAAAAGTTGTTGACAAATGGGGCCGGACGTACTATACTAAGCAAGTCGACAGCGATGAGCTGCGGCGCAGAACTGAATCGGGGGTATAGCTCAGCTGGGAGCCCGGTTGAAGCGGTAAACAACCCCCGCACTTAAAACTCAATATTTACACTCTCTTCCATATGGGGGTATAGCTCAGCTGGGAGCCCGGTTGAAGCGGTAAACAACCCCCGTACTAATTGAATAAGAAATTACTCAGCGCACCCCTTATATGGGGGTATAGCTCAGCTGGGAGAGCGCTTGAATGGCATTCAAGAGGTCAGCGGTTCGATCCCGCTTATCTCCACCAAACGGGTGCGCTGAGTATTCTTAATAAAGGCTTGCTTTGAAAAAAGCGAGTTTTTTGTTTTATGCCCACTTCTCTTTTGAAGCGGGCTTTTCTTATGCGGCGATTGCCGAAATGTCCAGCCCGGCGCTGAACTGCTCAAAGTCAATGTTGAAGTCGATATGCAGCCGATAGTCACGATACACCTCCACGCGCCGGATCAGGCAGCTCACGATCATTTTCTTTGACTCCATGCTGGCGCTATCATACATTTCTGCCCATGATATAATATCGTCGTATTGAGCGTTTAAGGCATCCAGCATGGCCTGTCCCTCGTCGTAGGCCGCCTGCGCTGTCTCCATAGTATGCTGAACTTCGAGACATTTTGTCTCACAGTCAGAGATCAGAGAACTAAGCAAGTCCTGCGGAAAAGCGCTTTCGCCCCGGAGGGATTTAATGACCTCCGCCCGGAGCGTATCAAGCTCGGCGGCAGCCTTGGCATAATCGGATTTAGCGCTTTTGAGAAGCGCCTTCCGTTCTTCCATCTTTTCACGGTAGCGGATATTGACGATCTCGCTTTTAGGGATTGCTTTCATCCGCTCAAAGATCTGCCGCACCACCTTATCAATGATACCGTCAAGTATATGCGCCGTGTAGCCCGTTTGCCCGTCACATTCGGTTTGCTTTCGTGTCTTGCCGTAGCAGATATACCGCACACGCTTTACAATGCGGTGAGCATCTTCCTTACACGGGTAAGCCTTGCCGTTGGTGGTGAGTGCCAGCCGGGAGCCACAATGCCCGCAAAAGACATTCCCGGCCAGCAAGGACTGACCACGGGTATTCAGCGGTACACGCCGCTCCTGTTCGGCTGAGTTGGCACGGGAGGTACGAATGTGTTGTGCGGCCTCAAACAGCTCTGGCGTTATGATCTGCAAGTGGGGCAGCGTTTGGGATCGGCTTTTGCCGCTGCGAAGCACCCCGGTATATGTAAGATTGCAAATGATACCCCGGATGCTGGCGTGATGCCACATTTTACCCGTTCTCGCCCGATAGCCGAGGTTATTTAAGTAGGTGGCGATCCGTTGAGAGCCGAAACCCTCATGCACATATTTGTCAAAGATAATCCGTACCACAGCGGCCTCTGCCTCGTTGACAGCCAACTCAAAAACCTCGTGCTTGCGTTTATTGAAGCGACCGCTCTTTACAAGGTCATACCCATAAGGAGCAAGACCGCCCTTGAAACCGCCATCCTCGACAAGCTGGCCGAGAGCGGTTTTTGTGCGAATTGAAGTCTTTTCGCTTTCGCCGTCAGCCTGCCAAAAGCGTATGTAGTTTGTGAGCTTGTCCGTGTGATTGTCAAACCGCTGCTCACCCTCTTGGGTACTCCAGACCCGGATTCCGTTCTTAACAAACCATTCTACCACAAAGGGCGTTTCATCAGCGATACGCCCGATGCGGTCAAACATGAACACAAGCAGAATATCGAATTTCCCCTGCTTGGCGCGCTCTTTGATAATTTGCAGCTTGTCGCGGTTTTCGGCTCTCACCTTATGCCCGGACACGCCGTCCTCCTGCTCCTCGTGAACGATCGTCCAACCCATTTTTTCACAGAAGCGATGGCACTCTCTGCGCTGCATGGGAATGTCGGCTTGGCTTTTGTCGTTATAGTCTACCTGCTTGTCGGTGGATACGCGGTATAGGCAATCAACCCGATTGCCTGTCATCATTCTGTTTTCTATCATATTGATCCGTCCTTTCATTTGTCGATGGGTCAATAAAAGAACGCAATCAATACGCGGGGAATATGAACTTTTCAAGGTACATAGGGGCTACCCCCACTATTATTATCCCTCTGCTCGGGATGGATTGCAAGGATGTCGCCGTAGCTATTTTTTACCGTATTGTTGGCAAAAGAAGATAATAAAATCTGCTTTACATGATGGAGCGCTGCCGCATTTTTGCAGTCTGCAAAGCTGGCGGTGATGGCGTAGCCGTCCACAGCAAATGCGGTATGTTGTTTTCTCTGCTGCATAAAGACCTCCTTTTCAATTCTCGGCAACAGGGAAAGGCCAGCGCCTCATAAAAGCGCTGGCCTGCGGCTTATGACCTTGGGACGAAATGTCCCAAGGTGTTTTTGAAAGGCGGGAGCGCCGCACCCGCTCCTGTTGGCCTGTCATAAGACAGCTCATATTCAATGCGGCGCTCCCTCACAGCGGACAGCGACGATCCGTGACGGAGCATCAACTACCTTGCTGCGGAGAAGTGAAAACTACCTCTCATATACCAAGGACAAAAATCGGGCAAATGGAGCCCCGATCACAGAACTTTTTTCAAATATTTTTTCATAGCAGCTATGCCGCGCTTCACCGAGCGTCGGACAACGCTCTTGTCCACATCCTGCTCTTGGGCAATCTGGCGGTAGCTCTTGCCGAGGATCAGATGTGCCTCCACCCGGATGCCCTGCACCTCCGGCAGAGAGTTGAGGGCGTTCCACAGGTGGATGAACAGCTCCATGCGATCCAGAAGCTCCTGCGGCGTCGGCTCATGCAGGCAGGCCGAGTATTCGATCCCATCGTCACAGTCGAGGGAATACTGCGCCTTGTTGCGGGTCGTGCGCCGCTGATGGGCTGCCTCATACAGCTTGTCCGCCTTCAGCTCGGCGGCCACTTCGTCGGAAACTTCGATGTATTCATCATGGGTGTACCAAGCGTAAAAGTCCTTCAGATTGATGGTCGTCATTTGTATTTCCTCCATTCGGTTCATGTGTGGGTGGGTGAACAGAACGGAGGAACGGCGGGGATCGGCAGCCGGGGCTGGCTGCTTTGGGACAAATTGTCCCAAGGTGCAGGCATATAAAAACGCCCGCACAGCATGACGCTATGCGGACGCACAAAACAACATTTTCACTTACATACTGACAGATTTCGCATCCACAGTCGTATAGCCCCGACGGTGGAAGTGCGCTTTTTTTAGCCAGTATAGATCAAAGGCGCTATCAATAAAGAAAAAGGACACGGCGATACCTCCTTGGATACCGCCGTATCCTTAAAAAAGGGCGACTTTACCACACCCTCCGTTGATCCAGTTTTTCAAAAGGAAAACGGCGGCTTGAAATATGATATTTCAAAACCGCCGCTTGATTTTAGCACGCAAAATCGTCATCGAATGGCGGTTTCATGTGTTCGGATTTATGTATCACTCCTGCTTGGGGTATCACCCAATGACTCTTTAACGGTCTACACCAGTTTCTTTCTCGCCCGACCATATCACAACTTCACATACATAGCCATCTCCGTCATAGGTAAGGCTAATTCCTCTGTTTTTATCATCATCAAGATACCAACCGTCGGCGTTAATTCCAGAGAACAACAGATCAGATGCTCCCCAAGAACGGATAATGTCCTCTCTAAACCGTCCCATCAGACTTTCTTCAAAATCTTTTGATGTGTAGCCTTTCTCTGTTATATAGTCACTTACTTCATTAAGACTGATAAGGTCATTTATTCCCTGAGAAGCGTTTCCTTTGATTGTAACATCAACAACTCGAACAGACGAGCCGTTGATAGTACCACTCAAGTAGCATCCGCTTATTTCATCGCCCGCTTGCAGCTTTACATCCAAATCGCTTGTATTAAATTCAATGTTTCCCGGCAGTTTGGGAGCAAGGAAGCCCGCATCCTGCTTGTTTATGGTAGCGTATGCAACGCCATTTTCAACACTATTTATCGTTGCTTCAAAGCCAATCTCACCGCCCGCACGATTTGCAGATAAGGCTACTGCAACCACCAACAAGATGCAAATGATAACTACTGCGGTGATAGTCACTTTCTTTTTCATAAATAAAATACTCCTTGTTTGTCATTGATGTTTTAGCATCACTTTCGTTCGTTGCTCCCAATCCAATAGCATCCGCCAGCGATAATAGCAGCTAAAAATTCTATTGCTCTAAGGTACATATCATAGTTTGTGTATCCGATGATCGGCCCGGAGAGAAAGTAGACAGCAGCCGCTATTACAACGGCTATGATAGCTCGCTTGATTGTATGGCTCATATTAACACCTCCATATTTATCGTTTTACTGCTGCTAAAAGCCCAGTTAGGATTGCAGCATATTACGAAGTTCTGACATTCGCACATAACCGTTTTCGCCCATGACATTCTCGGAGAGTATTTTCATAACATGGAGAATATCTGAAATGTGCGCTTGCGATAGTTCCGGGGACAGGACTAAACTGCCATAAACCTCGTTACAGAAAATACGATTTGCGGACTTGTTTGTATCCTCCGTCAAAAGGCCATACGCTTCTTGGAACGCATAAAACGCAGCAACGCCCTGCCAATAGTCGCCGTCATTCCCACTTTCTTGATAGGCCGAGAAACTGGTATATGCTTTATTTGCTTCTGCCTGTGCAAAGGTAGTAAAGTCGGTTTGATCATGTACCGTATGCTGCCAGAGAACGCAGAAAATAATTGCTAATAGGGAGAGTACAGCGATTATCATAGATGCAATACTTTTCTTCATTGAGCGACAGCACCCCCTATTCCTCATTGTTTACCTTCGTCGTTAGGCTTTTTTAGTGTTCCGTCCTGCATAACAATCACTTCATCGCAAATTGCCTCGATGTCATCTTTGTGATGGGAAGTCACAATTATCAGCTTTCCTTCATCGCGGCGCTGACACAGCAATTTCCGAAGAAGCAGGACGGACTTTTCGTCCAACGCATTAAACGGCTCGTCTAAGATGAGAATATCCGGGTTTTCCATGAGTGCTTGAATAATCCCAATTTTCTGCTTCATGCCGAGAGAATACCGGCGCATAGTTTGTTTTGACTCCGGGTCAAGTTCAAAAAGCCGCATATACTCTTTGATCGTATTCTCGGAGACTTTCTTATTGATTGCCGCAAGTTGCTTCAGATTTTCAAGGCCCGTCATGTAACTGAGAAATTCCGGCTTTTCAATAATAAGGCCGAGTGAGGGCGGAATGGATATGTCCCGATGCAATCGCTTTCCGTCAAAATCAATCGTTCCACTTGTAGGGATAACTAACCCAGCAATCGTGCGGAGCAGCATAGTTTTTCCACTGCCGTTGTATCCAACGATCCCATATATTTTTCCACCTAAAAACAGGCAGTTGATATTATCTAAAACCTGTGTATAGCCTATTTTCTTAGATACCGCTTTTAGAATAATCTCCATTTTTCACCTCACAGCTCCTTCAAAAAATATCGTATGTACGGTTTAGTTGCAAAAGTAATAAAGTCGTTATTGCAAGGAAGATCGGCAGTAGCACAAGTCCAAGAGGTTGGAAAGCCCATGAGAAAATCAGCCGTATTGTTATCCCGTTTCGGTTCGTAACCGACTGAATTACCTGTTCGTCTATGAGTAAAAGCAAATAGGCAGATATAAAGGGCATTGTCGATAGCATCTTATTTTTCGTTCGCTTTAGCATTTCTGAAATGTTTGCTAATAGGAAAAAACTGAGTAGATACCGTATGTATGAGGAAAACATATCCACAAATAAATATCTTTCACCATGCCAAATTGCCAAAATATAGATCATGGAAAACCATGTAGTTAGATATATAACTGCGAACAGGTATTGTTGAAGAAGCAGAAACAGGAGATATTGATTTCTGCTTTTCATGCGGATAAAAGAAGGCTTCTTTGTGCTCCCGTCAATCGTTGATATTGTCCAGATAAACGGAGGGACGAGCAGATAGCAATATACTCTGTCACCGAATACCTGAGCGACTATTTCTTCGCTTTCTGCCGCATACAGTCCATAAAGCGAAGAAGCGGCTAACACTGCGGCCATATACAACAAATAAAATGGTACAAGCCGAATCGTTCTTTTTCGGAATAAAATCATATAACATCCCTGTTCCTTCTGTTCCCAATGAAAAGGCAAACAATATCAATAGCGAGTAGCGCACCGAAAATAATTGCAATATCCTCTATGGTAATTACAAACGATGTTGCTCGTGCTACCATCGGTTGTAGTGCCATTGTGACACTATATGTTTGAGCCGCCGTCTGTGTTAAGTAATCAAGCACATACATAATTATCGGCGGCAAAATAAACGCCATGTATTTATTTTTAGCCTTTACAATCATTTGGATGGCGAGATATAAAACAGTTAGCAGGGATAATGCAAGCGCATGAAGAATAACATAAGTAACTGCCTCATAAAGCGGGCTTTTTTGAAAAAGTAATGCCGAAAATGTTCCCCTGTGCGGGATCATAGTTTCGCTTAACTCCATACTCAATGGGCAAGTCACATACACCAAAAAAAGATTGAGCAGAAATAGGAGTAGCGTACTAACGAAAGAAACAAAAAACACAGATAGAGCTTTGGAGCAGAGATATACACAACGCTTTTTCTTTGTGATGATAATTCCATAAATGGCGGTTTTACTTTCATCAAAAAATACCAGCCCTGTTAGCAAGACAGGGAAAAGCCAGTAGAGCGTGTTAAAAATTGTGCTGCCAGTAGTCCTATTCATAAACAGCCACCACATGAACGGGTTACTCTGATATGCAAAATGTGATTGCATAGTAATGGGGTCTATCACCGCAATGACAAACAATACTATCAAGGCCAGCAGGACGAGCCTGCTTCGATATAACTTTTTTACATCTATCCAAAAATACTTCATGCAATCGTCACACCCTTTTCGTTCCGCTGTATTTAGGAGCTATAATCTCGATTAAACGAAATCCTCCTTGCTCATTATCATGGGTTGCATCACCCATATAACGCACAAGGAGGAAAAAAGGGACATCATTTTTGAATTATTTTTTCGTAATGCCCGCAGCGACCTTTAACAGCTCGTCTGCGTCAGCAGTACCATAGACGGAAAAGAAGCAGCCGTCCCGCTCAAAGCAGATATATGTCATATCATCTTTCTTGAAGAAATAGCCTGTTAGTCCATCTTTTTCAAGCGGCTCGATCTCCGCATTTTCAGTATCGAAGTAAACCCGATTATTCGACTGAGTAATCAAAATTTCAAAGTCCTTAGATTCCCCGATAGTATATCTATGGATCACAACCTCTGGTTCTTTGTTCGGCTGCTTAGTCGTATCTTGCAGAATTGCCCCGTCCGGGAGATAGCCAGCCTGGTACTCGGTCAAGTCCTGCGGCTCGTCCAGCTCGTCACCGTGCAATTCAAAAATGCTGTATTTTTCAAAGGTTTCGATTACCCACGAAATGACTCTTTCCCGGAATTGGGCATTTGCCACCATGCAGGTCGAGAATAGCAAGGTCAAAGTGATGGCAGCAACCGCAACGGTTTTCCAAACCTTTCTGAACACAATATGTGTCCGGTTGTTTCCTGCCGCCTCATCACCCGCATCTGCTTCAAGTTCGTTGTGCAAATAGCCCTTTAAGGCAATATGACAGGCTTTCACGAAAGTATCATCGGAAATCATGCAGCCTGCCTCAACGCCCATACTTGAAGATAGCAGTTCTTTGTAGAAGCGAAAGCGCCCCTTGGCATTTTCCAGATGGAAAAACATTTCTGTCTCCTCCGGGGATAAGCGGAAACAATATCTGCTCAACAGCAGGACGCGCCCCTGATGGGGCAGCAACAAGATTTTCTTGCTCAACTCATGGATCTGTTGTTGGTGCAAATCAATACAAGCGCAGTTGTCATTCTCAGCAGCCGCGAGGGTGTCTGCGGTCTTTTCAAAGCTGGTCGCCGCCGCTTCTTGAAGCAAAGCCTGCCAACTCATATCCATAGTGTTACCCTCCCTCATACAGTTTTCTGAGCTTCTTGACGAGCCGCTGTCCGCGTTTTTTAGCGGCATCCTCTGAAATGTTCAGTAGCTCTCCGATCTCTTTGTATCCCATTTCCTCGGCGTACCGAAGATAGACAAAGCGCCGATCATCAGGGTCGAGCCGGTCTATCAACTCGGTCAGCTTACGCACATCGGCATTGTGAATACACTCGTCTGCGAGGTCATCGGAGCTTTCATCCGAAACGCAGTCCCAGCGGTCAAGGTGAACGCTCTGCTGGGAATGACGCAGCACATCAATAGAAGCGTTTTTCACTATACTAACGCAGAAAGCCGTCATTTGGGGACAGGGTAATTCAGAAATTTTTTCGATGTTGTCCATAATCTTGACAAAAACGGTAGACACAACATCTTCTGCGGTTTCTTCTGACTTTACGATTTTGAACGAAATGCGCTGGAAGTGGATACGGTGTTCATGGAATATCCGCTCGACCAACGCACGCTGTTCATCGTTCAAAACGCCAAATAGGAGTATCATCATAATAGGTTCCTTGTGGATAATTTGTTATAGGCTATCTTATATTGGGCAAGAAAAACACATTTACAGAAACAGCTTTTCTTGCAGTATCAACATTTCAAATTATACCATAGGATTGTGGTACGGAAAAGAGGGGAAAACGAGCCAAGCAGATGACACCACCTCCGTTTTTTCGTGGGGTTTCCGGGGGAGCGCGTTAGCGGTTATCCCGAATCCGTTATGGCTACGTCTTGTTCTCGTTTCCGGTTTGCCTTTTCTGCTCTTATTTCTCGATTTTTCTCAGAATGTCGATGTCCTGCCAGCCGGAGCAGAGCAGCTCCGTGCGCTTCTCACAACGGAAGCCCACCTGTGCGGCGGCGGCGGAAACTTCGTTTTTGAGTACGCCCATATCCATGCCCTGCATATAGTAGGGCAGATACCCCAGCGTCATGTCCCACGGGCCGGTGTGGTCGGGGGCGATTCCCTCAGAGATCACCAGCATCACGCCGCCTGGATTGAGCGCATCATAGCACTTTTTGAGCAGCGCGTCCATCCGCCCCTTTGCAAACAGCATCACGGATACCGCGAGAATAAGATCGTAGCCCACACCCAGATCGTCCGTCAGGAAGTTCCCACTGACAGCTTCGGCTCGTCCTTCAAGCCCCGCCTGCCCGATGGATTCCTCAATCAGCGCCGCAGGGAGCTGGTCGAACAATACGCCCGTGCGCTCCGGTTTGTCGGCAATGACCGCAATTCCCAGCAGTCCCGTGGCGCAGCCCATATCCAAAACGCGATGTAGTTTGTCATACTCCGGCAATGTGGGCAGGATGGCAAGCAGCTCCTGCTGACGGTAGCCCGCCTGCGCCTGACGCAGCATCGCACCCATCGCGGCAAAATCAAGTTGCCCGTCCATCGCCTGCTGCTGCATGGGCTGGGGACCTTCGGCCACGAGCTTCACAATGTCCATCGGCATCGTGCCCTCGTTCATGGCATAATACTGCAAAAATCCGCCGAGGTATTCCGGCGTGTCCTTCACCAGCAGACGGTTGACATCGGGAACGTTCCGATATCTCTCGCCGTCCTTCTCTACAAAGCCGATGGCTGTTAGTGCGGCGAGGAGATGCTCTGTATTGGCGGCGTTCCAGCCGCGCTTTTCGGCAAGAGTTGCGACTGTGGTCTTTTCAGTAAGGTCACTGAATACGTCGAGCTGCATCGCCCCACTGAGGAGTTTCACATACAGTTCGAGATATGGGAACCCGGTGAGCTGCTGCCATAGGCTGAGATTGTTCATAAGCAATGATTCCTTTCTTTTGGTTAGAGATAGCTAACTGACATTTATTGAATAACGCCGCACAAAACGGCGCTGTTTTCTTATTACCCTCCGATCTCCGCTGAGAGAGGCGTCTCCATCAGACTGAGCATTCCGTTGCGGTAGACCAGCGCCACATCGCGCATCCTACGGATAATCGTGTCCCTGTCCTCGTTTTCCAAAATGATGCGGGCGAGCATATCAAAGTAGCCGCGTAGCATCAGGTCAAGGGAGCCGGGGTCAATGCTGTGCAGGGACTGTCCCGCGTGTTCGGCGGTCTCTATGCCCTGCGAGATCCGCTCGGTGTTCGTCATGCGGAAGCCGTCGAAGAAGTTTTCGTACTTTGTCCCCTCCGTACAGCGGAGTAGCAGCGTCATTTCCTCCCGATGGGCGCAGAGGTAATCCACCAATTCTGGCAGACGGCGCAGGTAGCAGTCCAGCATGGAAAAGAGCATCTGCTCCGGTGGCAACTGCTGCATCTCCTCCCCGATGGAGCCGACAATGGCGGCAACGCCTTGTGCTGTTTCATCTGTCAGAGCATAGAACAATTCCTCTTTATTCTTGTAATAGCCGTAGAACGCACCCAGCGTAAAGCCCGCATCATTCACAATGGCGCGCAGCGGAGCGGACTTGAAGCCCCTTTCCAGAAACCAACGCTTGGCGCTGTCCAAAATCTTCTGCTGCGTTGATGGCAAATCCATACCGCAGCCTCCTTTCACATAGCTTTGCTATATATCTTAGCTATATCATACGCGGCAGAGCGCTTTTTGTCAAGAACTTTTGCTGCGCCAACTTAAACTGTACGAATCTGTCCGCAGTCCAAATCGAACAGACAAAGGCAACGGCGAGCCGAGGTGTTCACCCTCTGCCCGCCGTTTTTATATCTGATGATACCGCTTAAAAGCCCTGTCCCATTTTTCCGATTCCTGCGTTATATGGATATGGCGCGGGAAACGGATCACTTTGTTTCCAGCAGCTTTTGTATTGCGGCTGGCGTATCCCCGAAGGTCTGCCGGAAAACCGCATAAAAGTTGCTGATACCGTTATAGCCAACCTCCTCCGCCACCTCCTGAATGGAAAGGGTATCGTCCTCCAGCAGATCAAGGGCGCGCTCCATGCGCAGAGTACGGACATATTCCGCAACGCTTTTTCCCTCGGTCAACCGGAAGCCTTTTTGCAGCTTGTTCTTATTGACGCCGACCTTCCTGCAAAGGTCAATGACCGCAGGCGGGTGCTTCAGGCTGGCTTGCAGGATAGTCTTTGCCTTTTCTACCGCACGAATCTCGTTCTCGTCGAGATAGACCGGCGGCTGTGCGGATAGCTGCTGCACAAGGTCGATCAGATACCCGGCCGCCTCCAGCCCAAAACCCTTCAGCCATGTATCAAAGGCAAGCCCTGTCAGGCGGCATTGCTCAATGCGGCGGTAGATGGACACCAACTCCGGTGCATGAAGGTCTGCGCCGTGTATTGTGTTCTTTGCATCCCTCCAGAAGCTGTCATAGAGCGGGATGTTATTCTCCGCAAAAAACTGCTCCTGAAAGTACAATCCCTGAAACCGCAGCCGCTGCCCACCGGGAACTTTCATAAAGAACGGCACCGGCGAATCAAATACGAAGCAGTTGACGCCTTCGCCGAAGTGAATCGTCTGATCTCTCTGTGTGTAAGCTTCCACGGTCCCCTGCTCGCTCAGCCCGATTCCTACATAGCGCTGACTAAACTGACTGCGGATGATTGTATCCTTCGGATAGGTAAAGTCCGCGTCCGCTGCGGAAAAGCCGTGCAGATCGCCCCAGAAGCGAACCTTGGAGTGCTGCCTCGGAAACACATAGCGAAAGCCGTTTGCTGCGTCCTTCCGTAAGCCGCCGAGCGATATATAGAAGTTCAGCATTTCCTCGATGCTGTGTATTGTAACCATCTTGCCGCTCCTCTCTTTCTGTTTTGGCACACCGCTTTCTGTTTTGGCACAAATTTCGGTTAGCAATAGGCAACTCGTAGATGTGATTATATCACGAAACCGCTGGTAATTCAATGATTTTCGCAAATTTCGCACAACATCAGCTTAATTTTGAGGCACTTTCCGAGCCGTTGACAATACAGCGCCCATGCGTATAATGATTGCTGGTTAAGCTCGTCTAACCAACAATCATTTTGCTTGCGGTGGCTGCTCTTGAGCGTTGCGCCGCAGAGAAAGGAGTTCTATGCAAGAAGCAAAGAAAAACGTCATTCTTCGCGTGTTCCGAACGGCGCATTGCCCTCCGGGAAAGTATTTCTTCGGCGTGACCTGCTCTGCGCTCAGCGTTCTGCTGTCCGGCGTACCGTTCTATACGGTCTACCGGATCATCCGGCTTTTTCTGCTGGCATCGCTTGATGGTGCGGCTGCTCCGACCCACGAGATATGGATGTGGGCAGCGGTCACGATAGGAAGTATCGTGCTGGGCATCGTGCTGTCTGTAATCGGCAGCTTTTCCTGCCATGCCTGCGCGTTCAATGCCCTCTATGACCTGCGTATGCGCCTCCTCGACCACATGGGGCGGCTGAACCTTGGCTTTTACACAGGCGGGCAATCCGGCGCAACACAGAAGATGATGAATGAGAACATCGAAAAGATGGAAAACATCATTGCCCATGATGTTTCCAATATCTTCGGTGCGGGGCTACTGCTTGCAGCTTTGGCCGTACTGATGTTCTCGCTCAACATTCCGCTGGCACTAACGATCTTTATCGCCCTCGTGCTTGCGTTTCTCATTCAGTTTTCCGCTTTCGGAGGAAAGCAGGGTCAGAAGATATGGAGCGACCTGAACCGTTCCTCCACCGAGCTGGACGCAGCGTTTTCTGAATATGTGGCGGGCATGGAGGAAGAAAAAATCTTCGGCAGGCCGGAGACGGCAGCCCGCCGCCTGACAGGGCTGGTGGAGAAGAACGGGGAGCATTGGAAGGTCTATCTGAAGCGTGTCACGCCTATTTTCGGCGCATATAAGACCATCACAATCTCCGTGCTGGCGTTCCTGCTTGTTTCCGGCTGCGCATTGCTGTACCTGCATCCCGGCGACCATGAGCTTATGATGGAGCTGTTGATGTTCCTGATAGTCGGTCCCGCCTGCATCAGTCCCTTGATGGAACTTGTGGAGTTCGGAGCAGATTTGCGGAACCTGGCAGTACGCATGGATCAGATTGACGAGGTGCTGAATATGCAGCCCATATCCGAGGGAACGGAGACTGCACCAAGGGGCGTGGTCGAAATCGCGTTTCAGGATGTGAGCTTTTCCTATCAGAATGCCGCCGACCCGCTGCGCCGCATGGCACTGGATCACCTGACAATGGAGATTCCTGCCGGGAGCTTTGTTGCGCTGGTAGGGCCGTCCGGCGGCGGAAAATCTACGGCAGGGCAGCTCATCGCCCGGTTCTGGGATGTGGAAAGCGGCGCAATCACCATCGCGGGGCGTGACATACGGGAGTATTCCACGGAAGCGCTGATGAACACTATCGCCTTTGTTTTTCAGGACACGCATATCTTTGCGGAAAGCGTCTATGACAATATCGCCATGCACCGTAAGGTTCACCGCGAGGATGTGGAGAGAGCAGCAAAAGCGGCAAGATGTCACGATTTTATTCTCACCCTGCCAAAAGGCTATGATACAAAGCTGGGGGACGGCGGACATAAGCTGTCGGGCGGCGAGGCGCAGCGTATCGCCATTGCAAGGGCGATATTAAAAGATGCACCCATCGTCGTGCTGGATGAGGCGATGGCTTTTACCGACGCGGAAAACGAGCTTGCACTGCGGGAAGGCATGGCGGAGCTTTTGAAAGGGAAAACCGTGCTGATGATTGCCCATCGGCTTTACTCCATTCAGGATGCGGACTGCATCTTTGTGTTGGAGAACGGGAAACTCAGGGAGCACGGCTCACATACCGAACTGCTGAAAGCAAATGGCCTGTATGCACATCTTTGGGCAATTCAGAACGAAACCGAAAGTTGGCAGATGAAGGGAGGACCTGCCCATGTTTAAGATGATCCGGCAATTTACCTTCCACCATCCGAAACAGATCATTGCTCCGACGCTGTGGCTGTTTCTCTCGCAGGCATTCAGCATTCTCCCCGCGATCCTTGCATACATGGCGATCTATCTCTTGGGGCAGGCGTTTTATCCGCCATATACGCTGGATATTGCGCTGCTGATTAAAATTGCGGTGATAGGGATTGCCTATGTCCTTCTGCAATATGTTGTGGAGCTGATCTCCTATTACAACACCTATGGACGCGCATATCACGACACGGCAGACAAGCGTATTGCATATATTCAAAAACTGCGCCGTCAGAGTCTCGGCTTCTTTTCCTCCAAGGAATCCGGTGAGCTGATTAGCTCCTTTGCAAGCGATTTTGCCAATGTGGAATTTACCATGTGCTACTGGTTGCCTTATCCTATCGGCGTGGGCTTTCTGCTGCTGCTTTCCTTTGTTTGTATGCTGTTCTTTGACTGGCGTATGGCGGTGGCGATTTTTGCAATGCTGCCCGTCTGCGCAATCCTGATGCTGCAAATTGCAAAGGTCAAGGAAAAGCACAGCCGTTCCGTCATGGAGGCCAAGACGCGAGCCGCAACGCAGCTCAACGAATACCTGCACGGCATGAAAGACCTCAAAGCCTACCACCGTACCGGTAGCGGCTTTGAGACTCTGAAAAAAGCGTTTTCCGACCTGCGCAAGGAATCCCTGCGGGACGAGGCCGTTGCAGGCAGCCTTTCCACTCTGTGCGCTTCGTTGGTCAAATTCGTTGTTCCCGTAACGGCGATGGTGGGTCTGTATCTACTGATGGGCGGCAGTCTTACCATATTGGATTTCGCAGGCTTTCTTGTGATTGCCACAAAGCTGACCGAACCGGCGCTTACCCTTGTGAGCAGCATTTCAGCGCTGCGAGGCATGGCTCTCTCCGGTGAGCGGCTGGACAAGGTGATGACGATGTCCGACCCTTCCGGCACAGACAAAATCTCCCACGGCGACAGCTATGCGTTTGACAGCGTTTCCTTCCACTATGCAGCGGATACAAACGTCATCTCTGTCTTGAGCTTTGAAACACCGTCATGGTGACACACTGGTGTGGTAGGACCCTCCGGCACGTTTCCATCGCGTGTTCTGCGGGTGATGGCACGATTCTGGGACACAACGCATGGGCAGGTGGTGTCTGCAGGGAACGAGCTTCGAAGCATCGAGCCGGACAGCATG
>ENA-OQNN01000115-OQNN01000115.1-human-gut-metagenome-genome-assembly--contig:-NODE-115-length-97013-cov-10.032265_pt1 | contig 97013 bp, 92 predicted proteins | sample MGYA00242624_ERZ504870 | MGnify/ENA primary metagenome ERZ504870 (study PRJEB26092, sample SAMD00036379) | human gut metagenome | host: Homo sapiens | study: EMG produced TPA metagenomics assembly of... | reverse complement strand
GCCATAACCTATTTCAACAAGGAAAGGCCGGTAAGAAAATTAAACGGAAAAACGCCAGTTCAATATAGGATTGAACTGGCGCTCTAAAATCTTTTTTGTGTCTACTAAGTATTGACTACTTCATTCTTAAAGAAGCAGTCTTTTTTCTATAATTCAGTCCTGTTTTCTAAAGGCTTCTGTCAAGGGCGGAATGATTTGTTTTTTACGGCTCAAAACGCCTGGCAGGTGATAGCATCCTTCCACAGCAGCTTCGCCAAAAGCGTGAACAAGCTGTGTCTGCGGACTTCCTGCAGCTAAAAGATCTGTCGCTTCACCCAAAATATCAGTAACCATCAGCAGCGACAGGTCATAACCTTCCTGCTTACGAAATTCATTAAGAGCTTTCTGCAGTTCTCCTAACCGTTCTAAAGCCTGCTGCCGATCCATAATATTGATCTGACTGACCGTAATCCGGTGTTCGCCAAAATCGAATTCCTTAATATCATTACGCACAATATCCTGCACCGGCATCGTACCAATAGCAGAACCATGACGCAGTACTTCCATCGCAAAAGCTTCCGCATCCTTGATGCCGGCCTGCTCTGCCAAACGTTTAGCAGTATCCTGGTCAAAAAGAGTCGCAGTAGGAGAACGGAAATACAAAGTATCAGAAACTATAGCCGCAAATAGAATACCTGCCAAAGCCGGCGGCAGTTCGATACCTCTGTGCCAGGTAAGGTTGGCAACGATAGTAGCAGTTGAACCTACAGGCTCCTGTCTGATAAAGATCGGCGCGCCTGTCGTCAGCCCGCCCAGCCGATGGTGGTCAATGATTTCCAGCAAATGCGCTTCTTCAATGCCTTCCACCGCCTGACTGCGTTCATTATGGTCGACTAAAATAACCTCCTGACGATCGGGAACCAGCATCATACCACGATCCATCATCCCTACATATTTACCACGCTCCAACACCGGGTAACTGACAAATTTTGCCGCCAGCATCTTTTCTCTGACATCAGAAAGTAAGTCTGTCGTTTTCAGAGTCACAAGGTTTTTCGTCATCACCAGCCTGACCTGAATGCTCTGATTGATCAGCCGGGCCGTAGTATAAGTGTCATAAGGCGTGCTGATGACAACAGCCTTATAACGCAGGGCCGTCTGCAGTACGATTGGCGTTATTTCCGTATCCCGCGTCAGAATCAAACCTGCGGCGCCGGCCTCCAGTACTGCCAGCTGTGCCTCAACTCTGTCACCGATGATAACCAGATCTCCATTTTTAATTGCCGTGCTAAGTGTTTCAGGCTCCGAAGCCCCAATTTTGATCTTACCATTAAAGGTATGTGTCAGATCACCGCAGATCAGCTGACCATCTAAAGTATGGACAATACTTCTGTAATCTGTTTCGCCGTCGTCCAGATCTTGAATTGACAGCTCATTATAATAACGTTTCGCCAGGTCGCCGACAGTAATGATGCCGACGATATTATTTTCCTGATCCAATACCGGTACGGATTTTAAACCTTCGTGCTCTACAAAAAGCCTGCCCACATCACGCAGTGACGCATCTGGCCCCACTGTCGGCGGCTGCGCCAGGCGTATATCACTTAACCGCGGATACAGATCATCTACTAATTTCGGTACCGGTACGCCAAAATGTTCCAGCACAAACTGTGTTTCCGGATTGATCTTGCCTGCACGTGCCGGAACTGCGTTCAAACCCAGCTGCTGCTTTAAATAAGCATAGGCGATGGCAGAACAGACCGAATCCGTGTCTGGATTACGGTGACCGATAACTAAAACCGTTTTTTCCATGCTTCCACCTTCTTATCCCCGTATTTCTTACTTGTCATTGTAGCACAAAATAAAACTGTCAGCAGTAAATTTTAAGCAAAGAAACCTCCCGCAGACTGCAGAAGGTTTCTTTTTTTAATATTTACTGTTATTTTCTTTACTGCGGCGACCACCCAATTCGTTCAGCAGTTCTGCCGGATTGATATTATGATATGCCAGAAGCACTAAACAATGATACCACAAGTCAGACATCTCATACAAAACCTCTTTGCCGTTATTATTCTTGGAAGCAATGATAGTTTCTGCAGCTTCTTCGCCGACCTTTTTCAAAATCTTATCCTGTCCTGACATAAACAGGTAACGGGTATAAGATTTTTCGCCGCCATGGACGCGTTTGTCCTGAATGACGCGGTACAATTCAGCCAAAATACCGTGAATACCATCCGGTTCAGGTACCGGCAGATTTCTGCCTGCACCGCTGTTCCATAATGGATAACTGAAACAGGAATAATTTCCGGTATGGCAGGCTGCACCTTTTTGTTCAACCTTTACCAGCAGACTGTCACCATCACAATCATAATCAATACTGACGACCTTCTGCACATGGCCGCTGCTAGCGCCTTTGTTCCACAGCTCCTGACGGCTGCGACTCCAAAACCAGGTATAACCGGTTTCCACAGTCTTCGCCAGTGATTCGCCGTTCATATAGGCCAGCATCAGCACGGCATTGGTTGCTGCATCCTGAATAATGGCCGGAATCAAGCCTTTTTCATCAAATTTTATTTTAGAAAAATCTACTTGCATTATAATCTCACCTCTACACCTTTAGACCGCAGGTATTCTTTGACCTGCCTGATAGTAAACTCTTTATAATGAAAGACTGATGCCGCCAAAACGGCATCGGCTTTACCTTCCGTCAAAACATCATAGAAGTGTTCCAGCTTACCTGCGCCGCCGCTGGCTATCACAGGTACCTTCACCGCTTCGGCAACCGCCCGGGTCAGTGGTATATCATAGCCGTTTTTTGTACCGTCAGCATCCATACTGGTCAGTAAAATCTCGCCGGCGCCCAATTCTGCCGCCGTTCTGACCCAGTCCAGTACCTCAATTCCCGTAGGAGTACGTCCGCCATGTACATAAACTTCCCATTTATCTGTACCGCAGCGTTTGGCATCTACAGCTAAAACGATGCACTGGCTGCCAAACAGCTTTGCACCATCAGCAATCAGCTGCGGATTTTTTACTGCCGCCGTATTTACAGAAATTTTATCAGCACCTGCATTCAGAGCATTACGGATATCCTGCACCGTGCTGATCCCACCGCCAACTGTCAGCGGCATAAAAACCTGTCCCGCCGTACGGTTTATGACATCCAGCATAGACTTACGCTGCTCGACAGACGCAGTGATATCAAGAAAAACCAGCTCATCGGCAGCTTCAGTGTCATATAAGGCCGCCAGTTCAACAGGATCACCGGCATCACGCAATTCCACAAAATTAGTGCCTTTGACTACATGCCCTTCTTTTACATCCAGACAGGGAATAATTCTTTTGGTATGCATCTCAGACCTCCTTTGCGACCCGCAGAGCCTCCCGCAGGTCAATAACTCCGGTATAAATGGCCTTCCCTATGATGCAGCCCTCGATCCCAGAGGAGGACCGCTGCTGCAGCCGGCGTATATCTTCCAACGATGCCACACCGCCGCTGGCAATGACTTTAACACCGCAGGCTTTTGCCAAAGCGGCAGTGGCTTCTACATTCACCCCACTCAGCTTACCGTCACGGCTGATATCAGTAAAAATAATATGCTCGACCCCGATAGCAGCCATTTTTAGAGCCAACTCTACAGCATCAATACCACCGCTGACACCCCAGCCTTCGATAGCGGCTTTCCCGTCTTTAGCATCGATACCTACAACAACCTGACCAGGAAATTCCCGACAGGCTTCAGCAACCAGCTGCGGTTCCCGCACTGCTGCTGATCCAAGAATCACACGGCTGACCCCCAATTCCAGCAATTCTGCTACAGCTGCCAGACTTCTGATTCCGCCTCCTACCTGCACTGGCATAGAAGCGTGCTCCAGGATTTTTTGGATTGCCGGCAGATTACGTCCCGCACCGGCCAAAGCACCGTCTAAATCGACGACATGTAAATATTCGGCTCCGGCTGCCGACCAGCGGGCAGCCATTTCCGAAGGATCATCAGCAAAAACAGTTTCCTGGTCAAAACGACCTTCCGTCAATCTGACGCAGCGGCCGCCGCGGATATCTATAGCAGGAAAAATTATCATGGCTGCCACTCCTTAAAAGCGCGCAGCAGGCCAAGGCCTGCCCGGCTTGATTTTTCTGGATGGAACTGAAAAGCCTGCACACTGCCGCTGCCGACGGCAGCCGTTACTTCCATACCATAATCACATACGGCAGTAATGAGCTCTTGCTGCTGCGGCTCAACATGAAAGCTGTGCACAAAGTACACATATTCATCTCCTGCTTCCTGCAGCAGCGGAGAACTGCTGCGTAAACTCAGCTTGTTCCAGCCCATATGCGGTATTTTCAAAGCGGTATCCAGTCTGCGCACCTGCCCTTGAAAATAGCCCAGACCTTTCACTCCGGGAGCTTCATCACTGCCTTCAAACAAAACCTGCATTCCCAGACAGATACCTAAAAACGGTCTGCCGCTGTGCAAATATTTCTGCAGTATCGGTACCAGACCGCTGCGCTGCAGATTAGCCATACAATCGCCAAAAGCCCCTACTCCCGGTAAAATCAGTTTATCAGCCTGTGCAATAACTGCGGCATCACTGGAAATAACCGGGTCGCCGCCAACAACAGCGATCGCTTTATTAACACTGTGCAGGTTTCCCATCCCATAATCAACAATGACTATCTTCGAACTCATAAAGCCCCCTTGCTGCTCATCACGCCCTGAACGCGCGGATCTGCAGCTACTGCCTCTGCCAGCGCGCGGGCAAAAGCTTTAAAAACCGCCTCAATAATATGATGTACATTTTTACCATACAAGACTCGAATATGCACAGTCATGCCGCTGGCCACGGCTACGGCGCGGAAAAATTCCTCAGTCATTTCTGTATCGTAGTTACCCAAAGTTATTTTAGGAATTTCGGCTTCAAAAACCAGGTACGGCCGCCCGGAAAAATCCAGTACTACCTGTGCCAAAGCCTCATCCATTGGAATAAAACAACTGCCATAGCGGTGAATACCGCTTTTATCGCCAACAGCCGCTTTAAGAGCTTCTCCTAAAACGATGCCGCAGTCTTCAACCGTATGGTGACAGTCAACCTGCAGATCTCCCTGTGCTTTCACCTGCAAATCAAGAAAACCATGCTTGGCCAGCAGTGTCAGCATATGATCAAAAAAACCGACGCCTGTAGCGATATCCGCTTTCCCGCTGCCATCAAGCCCAATACAGACACTGACCGCAGTTTCTAAAGTTTTTCGTTCTTTAACTGCCTGCCGCATCATATTGCCTCCTCTCCGCATAAGCGCTGCAGCCGGCTGATGATTTCAGCATTTTCCAGCGGCAGGCCTACCGTGATCCGCAGGCATCCCTGCAATACAGGATGACTGGTATAATCGCGCACCAAAATTTTCTTCTCCAGCAGTTTGCGGTATAAGTACATTCCTGCCAGCATCTGCTGTGTTTTTTCACCCTGGCTGCCATATTGCTGCTCGCAGGCAGCCGCTAAACGGGCAGTCAGTTCGCCCTGCGGGCAACAGGTCAGAAAATTCGTTGCGGACGGCCAGATTTTCAAGCCCATTTGCTCCAGTTGTTCCCGCATCAGATCACGCTGCTCGATAATAGTTTCCAGTTGTTCTTTATATAAGTCTTTTTGGCGGTAAACCTCTTCCGCTACAGCTAAAGACCAGGCATTAACATGATAAGGCAGCAGTGTTTTTCCCAAAACACGCATGATACCGGCACTGCCGACAGCATAACCTACACGCAGTCCAGCCAGTCCGTAAGCTTTAGAAAAAGTACGTAAACACATAAAATTACTGTGTTTACCTGTCAGAGCCAAAGTCGAACCTGCTACCAGCTTTAATTTATTCAGCGGGCGCAGATCCTGCGGATCAACGCCGCTGCCTTTAGCAAACTCCATATAGGCTTCATCCATTACTACCGGGCAGCTGACATTTGCTAAAATCTTCTCCATTACTTCAAGCGGATTATAATTTCCCGTCGGATTGTTGGGATTGCAGACAATCAACAGCGCCGGCTGCTCTGCCCTGCAAAATTCGATGACCTTATCTGGATCGACATATCCCGTCAGCGTCAGCGAATACGGTGCGGCTATACTGTCGGCCAGCTTGGTATAAACGCCATACATAGAAAAGGACGGATACGGAAAAGCGATTTTACGTCCATTGCCGCCAAAAGCATAACAGGCCATTTGCAAAAGTTCACTGGAACCGTTGCCGATTCTGATATTGTCTGCATCCAGCGCCAGATCTTCAGCAATCAGCCCGCGCAGCGTTTCAGCCTGCATCGGCGGATATCGGTTAAAAGGAAACCCGGCCAGCTTCGCCACCACAGCCTGCTCAATCGGCCGCGGCAGATTATAATTACTTTCGTTGGCATTGACGATAATATCGGCAGCCACATGTTCTACAGCATATTCTTCCAATTCTTCCAAGCCGGTCCTGGCATTAAATCCAGCCATCTCCTCACCTCTTTTCCATACGCACGCGGATAGCGTTAGCATGCGCCTGAAGCCCTTCAGCTTCAGCCATTTTAATAACGTCACTGCCCACAGCAGTCAAGGCGCCCTGCGTATAAGCAATGATACTTGTTTTCTTCATAAACGTCTCCACATTCAGAACTGAGTAGAAACGGGCAGTGCCGCCGGTAGGCAGAATGTGGTTCGGTCCTGCGTAATAATCGCCCAAAGGCTCCGGTGAATAAGCGCCCAAAAAGATCGCACCGGCATTACGCAGATAAGGCAGCAGAGCAAAAGGCTCTTTCGTCATAACCTCCAAATGCTCCGGTGCTGATATATTCGCCATCTCAATTACTGTTTCCATATCAGACGCAATAATGATCTTGCCATGATTTGCTAAAGACAATGCAGCGATCTCCTGCCGCGGCAAAGCAGCAAGCTGCATCTCAAGCTCTGCTGCAACAGCATTGCCCAACAGCTCACTGTCCGTAACTAAAATAGCGCTGGCCAGAGGATCATGTTCCGCCTGGCTCAAAAGGTCAGCTGCCAGATATTTAGGATCAGCGCCATCATCGGCTATAATCAATATTTCGCTGGGACCTGCCAGCATATCAATGTCGCAGTACCCGTAAACAGCTTTTTTAGCCAGCGTCACAAAAATATTGCCCGGGCCGGTAATTTTTTCAACCTTTGGTACAGTTTCCGTACCAAAAGCTAACGCAGCAATGGCCTGTGCACCGCCCATTTTATAAATTTCCCTGATACCTATTAATTCAGCCGTAACCAGCACATAAGGATTGACTTTGCCATCACGTCCGGGCGGTACTGCCATCACGATCCGTGGTACTCCTGCTACTGTAGCCGGTACAGCATTCATAATCACCGAAGAAGGATAAGCCGCAGTTCCACCGGGGACGTAGATACCCACAGAGTCAACAGGAGTTACCTTCTGTCCCAGCATAGCACCGCATTCACGGTTAGTCAGCCAGGTTTTTGGCAGCTGTTCTTCGTGAAAGCGACGCACATTTGCAATAGCACGTTCTATGGCTTCTACCACTTCGGCATCAGCTGATTGTCGGGCTTCTGCAAATTCAGCCTTGCTGACCCGGATATTTTGGACACTCAAGCCTGCTTTATCTATCAGATTAGTATAATAAAGCAGCTTTCCATCACCGCCGGCCCTTACGTCAGTCACAATTCTTTCGACGACCTGGGCTGCTGTCAGCGGCGCACCAAACATAGCGGTAACACCTGCCTGTACTCCGGGGGACAGCTCACATTCATCAAAAGCTTTTTTCTGCATCAAAGCTGCTATTTCAACAGCACTCATTCCTCTGGCATCTGTTACTTGCATTGCTCTTCCTCCTCATCCAGTACCTTACGCAAATCTCGGACCAGTTTATCCAGACGGTCAAATTTCAATTTAAAGCTCACCCTGTTGGCAATCAGTCTTGCTGTCGCCGTATAGATGGAATCTACCTCCACCAATTTATTCTCTTTCAGGGTACGGCCTGTTTCCACAATATCAACGATCAGCTCCGACAATCCAACCATCGGCCCCAGTTCAATCGAGCCGTTAAGCTTGATGATCTCGGTCTGAATCCCCAGACTGCGAAAATACTCCTGGGCACAGTTCGGATATTTAGTTGCTACCCGCAGATGCGCATAATCAGTCAGTCTGGGACGCTGCATCTGCTCAGGAACTGCCAGCATCAAACGACAGCGTCCATATTTCAGATCCAGCAGCTCATATACGTCCTTGCGTTCTTCCAGCAGCACATCTTTACCAATGATCCCGATATCGGCAGCACCGTATTCTACATAGGTCGGCAAATCGACAGTTTTAGTAATTATAAAGCGCACCTTGCTATCCTCGTTACTGATAACAAGTTTGCGCGAATCTTCAGTTACGTTATCAGCACTATAGCCTACTTTAGCCAGCAGCTCTACTGATCTTTGAAACAGCTTGCCCTTCGGCAGCGCTACGGTAATATAATCCATTACGGCACTTCCTTTATCAATCTTCGATATACAGCAGCGTATCGCAGGCGTTAGCACGCTGCGCGTCCACTGCTTCGCTCTGGTTAAAAGGCTCGGCAGCCAGCTTCACTGTTTTGCCGCTCCTGCGCAGACGCATACACTGCGCGATCGCCTGTGGCAGACAGCCTGCCTGCCAGGCCACCAGAACATCCCAGCTGCTGATATTGTCCAGCTGCCGGCGCCGACTCAGAATCAACATGATCCTGTCTATCCCTATAGCAAATCCTGTTGCCGGGCAGGATCTGCCAAAATTTTCCATCATTGTATCATAACGGCCGCCGCCAATGATCGGGAAACCCATATCCTCAGCGTAGCCTTCAAATAACATTCCAGTATAATAATCAAGGTCGCGCAAAAGCCCCAGATCAAAACGCAGATAACCAGCCGCACCATAGACCTCGGCCAAAGCATAGATTTCGCGCAGATCCTGCACAGCCTTGGAGCTTTTATTGTTCAAACCACAGGCTTCAACCTTATCTAAAAGTTCAAGCCCGCCATGCAGAAACGGCAGCTCTTTAAACAAATCTTTTTGTTCCGGTGACATCCTGCTGCCATCTGCCAACGCTTCCAACCGTACCACATCATGCTCGATCAGGCAGCGTTTCAGCTCCTGCGCCTGCAGTTCAGTGACCTCAGCCGCTTCAATCAGGCCATTTATAAAATCGATCTGGCCAACACTGATCACAAAATCATTTAACCCTGCTGCCTGCAGCGAAGCTACTGCTAAAGCCAGCATCTCGGCATCTGCCGAAGGTCCGGCCGCACCCATCATTTCAACACCGGCCTGATTAAACTCACACTGGCGTCCGGCCTGTGTTTCCTCATAGCGAAATAGATTCGCCAGATAAAAAAGCCGTTTTACCGTCGGTCCCTCATTGAGCCGAGTAGCTACCAAACGCGCCAAAGGAGTCGTCATGTCCGACCGCAGCAATAAAATATTATTACGACGGTCAAAAAATTTAAAACTGCTGTCTGACAGCTGACCTGCTGCGGCAAAAGTATCCAGATATTCAAAAGTCGGCGTGACCACTTCGTCATAGCCCCAGGCTTTAAAGGTAGAGGCAAGCTTATTTTCAATTATCCTTCTGGCGCCGGCTTCACCCGGAAGTACGTCCCTAGTTCCATACGGCACCTGCAAAGCTTTATTATTCAGCATTGTGCTTGTCTTCCTTTTTTAATAATGGCATTATCGAATTATAGCCGTCAGCGCCATAAACCAAACAGCGTTTAACCCGTGAGATCGTCGCCGTACTGGCGCCTGTTTTTTCTACTATCTCTTCATAAATACAGCCTGCATCAAGCATTCTGGCAACCTCCAAACGCTGCGCCATGGATTTCAGTTCGCTGATCGTGCAAATATCCTCAAAAAAGTTGGAACACTGCTCTTCACTTTTTAAGCTAAGAATCGCTTTAAATAATTGATCGGTCAAATGGTCTCTGGTTTTTGCAGCCATGATTGCCTCCTTAAATTTAGCTGGTGCTAGCACCTTTTTTCTTTTATACTTTATCACTTTATCTTGTGAAAGGCAAGGTTTTTTACAAAAATTTTAAAATTTTTATTGACAAGTGCCGATTGTAAGTGTATTATTTTGTTTAACAACTTCAAACGGTATTTCATCAAGAGTAGCCGAGGGACTGGCCCTATGAAGCTACGGCAACCATCACGACGTGAACGGTGCCAAATCCAACGGATGTAAATCCGACAGATGAAGCAGTACGAAACGCTTTCGTTACCCTTCACCTGTGTGAAGGGTTTTTTTACGATTTTAGAAAAGAAAGAGGAACGCTGTATGATCGATTTACGCAATGTGGAAAAAACCTATTACAGCAATGCAGGTGATATCCACGCTTTAAAGAAAACAAATCTGCATATCAACGCCGGAGAAATATTCGGTATCATCGGCCTCAGCGGTGCCGGTAAATCAACCCTGATCCGCTGCATCAATATGCTGGAAGTACCTACCGGCGGTCAGGTCTTTGTGGATGGACAGGAACTGACTGCAATGAACAATCAGGAACTGCGCAAAGCACGCCAAAATATCGGGATGATCTTCCAGCACTTTAATCTGCTGGCCTCCCGCACAGTTTATGATAATATCGCTTTTCCGCTGGAAATACAGGGTATTTCGCAGTCTGAAATAAAAAAGCGGGTGCAGCCGCTGCTGGAGCTGGTACAATTACAGGACCGCGGCGATTATTATCCCAGCCAGCTGTCAGGCGGTCAGAAACAACGTGTCGGTATTGCCCGTGCTCTGGCCAGCGATCCTAAAGTACTGCTGTGTGATGAAGCAACCTCGGCATTGGACCCGCAGACAACAAAATCTATTCTCGACCTGCTCAAAGATATCAATAAACGCCTGAATCTGACTATTGTCATGATCACACATCAGATGGAAGTAGTCAAAGAAGTCTGTGACAGAGTAGCTGTTATCGAAAACGGCGAGATCATTGAAGAAGGTTCCATGATCGATGTTTTCACCGATCCGCAGAAGCCCACTACCAAAGATTTCGTCAAAAGCATCAACAATGTCGAACTGCCTGCACTGCTGCAATCTTCTTCAATCAGCGCAGTCTACACCGAAGGCAGCAAACTGATCGTGCGATTATCCTTCATCGGTAACTCAGCCGGCGATCCGATCGTTTCCGGTATGGTCAAAAAATTCGATGTCGATATCAATATCATCTACGGTAATATCGACTCGCTTAAGGATATACCCTTCGGCACCCTGGTCATTGAGATTTCAGGAAGCGCCGCAGGCATCAAAAATGCTCTGCAATATCTGCATGAACAGCAGCTGAAAGTTGAGGTGATCGGTTATGTCTCCTGAAATGTTAGCTCTTTTACTTAAATCCTTTTGGGAAACCTGCTATATGGTGCTGGCTTCCACAATACTCGCCACACTCATCGGCGTACCGCTCGGCGTGATCTTAACCGTCACCCGTAAAAACCATATCCTGCCCAACGCTCCTGTAAACAGCGTTTTAGGTGCTATTGTCAACGCTACCCGCTCAACTCCCTTCATTATATTAATGGTAGCAATCATTCCTCTGACCCGCCTTTTAGTAGGCTCTTCGATAGGTACTACCGCTTCCATCGTACCTTTGACTATTTCAGCCGCACCCTTTATTGCCCGCATCATCGAATCTTCGCTGCTGGAAATCGACCACGGCGTTATCGAAGCGGCTCAGGCCATGGGCGCCAGCCCCATGCAGATTATCCGCAAGGTCCTTTTGCCGGAAGCACTGCATTCCATCGTTTTAGGTATCACCCTCGCTGTTATCGCTTTGATCGGTTATTCCGCCATGGCTGGTACATTAGGCGGCGGCGGCTTAGGCGATCTGGCGATCCGTTACGGCTATCAGCGTTTCCAAATGGACGTTATGCTGATCACTGTCGTCGTACTTATCGTTATGGTCCAATCTATCCAGTCACTCGGCGACTACTTTTCCAAAAAGCTTAATAAAAACAAACTATAAAATCATCTTATAAAGGGGAAATTATCATGAAAAAATTAGCTAAAATACTGGCCGCAGCAGCTTTATGCGTAGCTGCCCTGACCACCTTCGGCTGCGGTGACGATAAAAAAGAAGCAGCAAAAGCTCCTGTCGGCGATGCACCTATCAAAATCGCAGTTACTGCAGGTCCTCATGCTGAAATTATGGACAATGTCAAAAAACTTGCTGAAAAACAAGGTCTGAAAATCGAAGTAGTTGAATTCAACGACTATGTAACTCCTAATGTAGCACTGTTCCAAGGCGAGGTTTTTGCCAACAGCATGCAGCACCGCCCTTATTTAGATGCCACTCTGCAAAAAGAGCCTAAATTTGACCTGGTAGAAGTTTTCAAAACCGTTAACTTCCCGATGGCCGCTTACTCCAAAACTTTGAAAAAAGGCAACGCCATTCCTGACGGCGCTACAATCGGTATTCCTAACGATCCATCCAACGGCGGCCGTGCGATTTTAGTTCTTGCCAATGCCGGGCTGATCAAAGTCAAAGATATCAAAAACGTTACTACCACCGTTGCTGATATCACCGAAAATCCACATAACTTCAAGTTCCTGGAACTGGATGCAGCTACCATTCCCCGCAGCCTGCCCGACGTTACCTTTGCTGTAATCAATGCCAACTACGCTATTCCAGCAGGCCTGAACCCTACCAAAGATTCCATCATTCTGGAATCTGCTGACAATCCGTTTGTCAACATCTTCGTAACCAAGAAAACCAATGAAAACGATCCCCGGATCGCTAAACTGAAAGAAATTTACCAATCAGCTGATAATGAAAAATTCATTATGGAACACTTCCAGGGCACCATTTTACCGGCCTGGAAATAATTAAAAACTAAGCCCCAAAGTTTTTAAATGAGAAAATTATAAGAAAACATTAACTGAAAGGCGGCATAGACCAAATACAGCGTCTATTTCGCCTTTTTTTTATTAATCATAATCACTTCATCTAATCATATTTATTAGCAAACATATTAATTTTACTAATCAATATGAGTATACCTAAGTTGCAACAGTTACTTTTATAAAATTCTCTTTTATTATGCTACTAGTACTCACAAGAACTACTCCCTTTGATTTCAGCTAACTTATCCTATATAACTTTACGAAACACAAATATATTATAATGCATAATGGTGAAATAATTTTTGTTTTTCTAACAACTCTCAATTTTCAAGAGTTGAAGTTTATTTAATGATGATTTATAATAAAAAATAAAGGATGGTGAATTCCATGGCAGAAAAACAATTTTACCCAATGATGCCAGAAAGAAGTTGGTGGACTCTTCGGCAACAATTTAAAAAGACGATTCCCACAGCACTTTCTGTAAGCTATTTAAAATCGTTGCTTGGTTTAACATCAGACCAATCTGCAAGAAACTTACTATCACCTTTAAAACAAATGAAAATTATTGATGATGAAGGGAAGCCATTGCCTCGAGCTAATGACTGGCGAAACGACGATAAATATTCAATAGTTTGTCAAGAAATATTAAAAGATATTTATCCAAGTGAGCTCTTAGATCTCTTTCCAGAAAAAGATGTTGACGCTTCCTCTGTAAAGAATTGGTTTATGGATGTATGTGCTATTGGTGCCAGTGCAGCCGGAAAAAATGCGACAACATTCGTAATGTTAAAAAGCGGAAATATTAAAGATTTTTCAAACATAAAAACTTCTACTACTAAGATTGCCAAACCTAAAACAACTTTAATTCAGAAATCCAACAATGCTATCACCAATAAAATCCCTACACCCACTCATGTATCCTCTAACACTACACAGCAAACACCGACTTCCCCTATTCCTTGCAGTAAAAATGAAGTCGTACCAACTGTTCATATTGATTTACAAATACATATTTCTCCAGAAGCTTCAAACGCTCAAATTGATGCTATTTTTGCCAGTATGGCAAAACATTTATATGGTAAGGGATGATTTATATAGATATACTCTATTCTGCGTATAAACTAAATCTAGAGTTAAAATCTTTGCCAGGCATTTTGAACTCAACAAATAATGCAACTGAAAAAAATACAAGTGATTTATTTGATGAATTAATTACCCACAAGCGGTTAAATAAAACTATAAAAAAACTTTATAAAGATGGACATCATGCTAGAGCTGTAGAAGAAGCTTACAAGTTTCTTGATAATATGGTAAAAAAAACATCTGGTATAAATGAGAGTGGTGCTAAACTTATGCAATCAGTGTTTAGTGCAGGCAATCCAGTACTAATGCTTAATGCTGGCAGTAGTACTTCAGAACAAGATGAGCAAAAGGGATATATGCAAATATTTTCAGGATGTATGACTGGCATAAGAAATCCAAGAGCGCATGAATGTGATTGGGAAGATAGCGAAAACCATGCATTACAATTACTTGCTTTTGCCAATTACTTGGTAGAGCGAGTAGAAAATTCAAAAAAATCATATAATAATAGACAAAAGACATCAGAACAAATCTGATGTCTTTTGTCTATTAACCACATCCAATCTAATAGTTTAAACTTCATCACCTGCACTACAGGGTGTACTTTCCATGATTTTTACAGACCAGCATTTTTCAAGATAATAATTAATCTCCTCTATTTTTGCAGAGTCGCGAGTAGAAAATTCATAAAATCTTTCTATAAATGTTTCGGATGCAAATGTTGTATTAGCCATTGTGACAAACAACGCTATAGCAATCAATAATTTCTTCATAATTCAACCACCCGATGCTTTTTATAAACAGTTTCTCTTTGCGAGATTGCGTACGATCTACTTACTGGTCAATTGCTGATATAATTTCATTAATTCTGCTACGCAGTCGCTTTCCGACATTTTGCGCCAGTCAAAACCATATGCTTCCATTACAGCTTTATCATTATTTTGATGTGCCTTGCGCAGTTCCGGCGGCATAGTCAATTCATCATAAAGGTCGGCAAGACTGCTGCCAGGATACAATGCACGAGCGTCTAAAATGCCTTGAGCAGTTGCTTCAATTTTAGCTTTTTGTACTTCTGTTGGGTTTGGCCATGGGAAGTTGTTGTAAACAATATCTTTAGAATAACGATAATCACTTTTTAATCTTCCTGCAACAACTCTCATCCAAGCCATGTGCACATTCGAAGTCAATATCCCAAAATCATAAATCTCTGCATTTTCTACTATTGTTGCCGAATCAGTTGGAATAACATTTTTATCTAAAAACCCTAATGGTATATATCTACGATTTTCAGATGAAACCCTTGGTACAATTATGTAACTTTCAGGATTTTTGGTTTCCCTAAACAGCATTGGAGTTTCAGCTAATTGTTGTCTATCAGCTGCCCCATTTAATCTATCAATCCTACAACCTTCAATACGTTTCATTACTTCTGGCAATCTTCTAACTTCTACAGGATTTGCCCCTACTAACCATAAACAATATCTTTTTTTATTATTTATGTATTCTACTGCTCCCGTAAGTTGTTTTATATATTTTAGTGCACCCGGTTCACTTTTTATAAATTCCTCATAGTCTTTATCCTCTATGATCAAATTTCCTCCATCTGCCGGCCGATTTCCAGTTGTCATGGTTTTTACATCACAAATTGGCTTGAAACGACTATTTATAAATATTATTGGTGCGTCAATTAAATACGGATTAATATTCTTAACAAACTGTACACGCTCATTTACAACTATTATTCGCTGCTTATTCGAAGATGCGATACTAAACCCAACAATAACACAATGAACATGTGCTTTTAGACTAGCCTCGCTATCCCATATAAATGTTCTATACGCAAAATCAATATGAATATCAAATCGCTCATATAATGGTTGCCAAACTGCTGCAACTTGTTCTCCCTGTGTTACTGAATTAGTAGATACAAAAGCAGTTTTAATATCTGTTTCCCGCATAAATTGCGCTGCTTTAAAATACCAGCCAGCAACAAAATCTATTTTTCCTGCTGTTCTGTATGGTTTGCCCTTTTCATCAATATATACAGATAAAATATCTTCTTTTTGCTCTTTACTCTGCAAGGAATATCCGAGAAATGGCGGATTGCCCATAATGTAGTTTAGTTTATTTTTAGCAACAACAGTTTCCCAATCCATGCGCAAAGCATTGCCTTCATGGATATTAGTATATGACTTCAGCGGAAGAAAGTCCAATTGCATATTGATAATGTCTTCCGTTTCCTTCATCATCTGGGCTTCGGCGATCCATAAAGCAGTCCTGGCAACTGTAACAGCAAAGTCATTGATCTCAATACCGTAAAATTGACCAATAGAAACCTTGATTGGGTTATAGATATCACCCATCACTATCTCAACCCCGTGTAATTGTTTCAGCACCTCATTTTCCAAATGACGTAAACTAAGAAATGTCTCTGTTAAAAAATTCCCACTGCCGCAGGCCGGATCAAAAAAAGTTAAGCTTGCTAATTTATCTTGAAATTCCTTTAATTTATTCTCTCTGGTTTTCTTAGCACCTATCGCTTTGATATTGGCCAGTTCTGCTTTTAAATCATCAAGGAAAAGCGGATCGATTACTTTGTGAATGTTCTCAATAGAAGTATAGTGCATACCGCCTTTGCGACGTGTTTCCGGATTCAACGTACTTTCAAACACAGCTCCAAAAATAGTTGGGCTGATACCAGACCAGTCAAAACCCTCACTGGCATTTTCTAAAAGTTTGGTTTTCACAGCCTCTGTAAGCTGCGGAATTTCAATATTTTCATCAGCAAAAAGTCCGCCATTGACATAGGGAAAGGCGGCCAGTTCAGCATCTAAATATGGATCCCGCAAATCTTCTGGAGTATCTAATACTTTAAATAAATCAATCAGGGCCCGGCGCAGATCTCTGGCTTCAAAACGTTTGAGATAATCGCCAAACATATTATGACCACCAAGAATACTGGCATCTTCAGCATATAAACAAAACACCAGCCGCACGCAAAGGATATTCAAAGATTGCTGGCTTTTCAGGCTGTCCGGATTCAAATAAAGTTTATGGATCTCTTCATATAATTCACCTACCAGTTTACCCGCAGCGATAGAAAGCTCCAGCTCTTTTTTTATACGTTTACTACCAATATCCACTAAAAACTTTAAACGGTGATATTCCTTGGGCAAATCTTTCAGTAAAATAATTTCCGGTTCGCCATTGGGCTGTTCCATATCATAAACGTAAAACTCTTTAAAATTGCAGGTAACTATCCAACGAGGACGTATAGAATAAGGCAGTTCAGCAGCATAGCGTTTGGCCTGTTGAAATGGCGTAAGCAAAGAACCGTCCGATTGTTTGACAGCTGCATTAAGTTCTTTATCAATGCTTTTTTGTTCTATTAAAACATGGGTCGCAGGTATGCTGGCATCGATAAAGCTGGTATGATCAAGTTTGACCTGATCCTCAAAAGAAATAAATTCTTCTGGTTTTTCAATTCCAAAAACATTACTTAAAAGGCTCATCCAGAATTGCTGGCTTTGACCTTTCTCATAACCTTTTCCCTGCCAGAATTCAGAGAATTCTTTGGCAGCTTTTCTTTGCTCTACATCGTTCATAACAAGCACCTCAAATAAATTTATATACTAATATTATACACTAAACTTTGTTTTAAAGAACCCAATCCTAAAAATACTAACGGCATTCAGGAAAATTCCTTATGCGGCTCAAAATACTGCGGTATAAAACTGATAAAATTACGTGTTGTCGGCGAGTGATAATGCTTGCGCCCCCATACCACTGCCGCCGTAGTCGTCAGCTCCGGGTCGTCCATACGGACACAGGCCAGCCCTTCATGCCTGGCGATCGCTTCTGCTGATTCTGGGATAACGGCCAGTCCCAAACCGGCTTTCGCCCAGGCAATCAGATAATTACTGTCATCGCTGAGACAGAAAAAATATGCCTGAATGCCATTTTTAGCAGCAGACTGTTCCAACAGTTCCTTATAACGGCGGTGGCATAAAAGCGGCAGCCCCTGCAGCCTGCTTACAGGCAGTTCAAAAGTCCCCTCCAGCTGCGGAAAAAACGCCGCATCATAGACTAATGCCAAGCGTTCAGTTGGCAGCTTATAGCTTGCAAAATAATCCTCGTCCACAGGCAAATGAACGATAGCAGTTTCAATGACCCCCTTTTCCAGCAGTTCTATCACCCGTAAACTTTCGCCGATCAACAACCGATAGGTTATTTTGGGATACAACTCTTTAAAAGCGGCAATCATCTGCGGTAATACCATCAGGCTCATCGAAGGGACAACTCCCAGTGATAAAATACCCTCCTGTCCCAGCTCACTGCTGGATAATTCACATACAGTCCGATCCGTTAAATTTAAGATCTCTTCTGCCCGATGCAGCAGCATATGGCCGGTTTCTGTCAGATGCAGACGCCGGCCTGATCTGTCGAACAGCACCACGCCCAGCTCCTGCTCAAGCTGTTTGATTTGTCTGCTTAAAGGCGGCTGCGCGATATGCAGCGCTTTGGCAGCCTCTGTAACATTGCCCAGCCGCGCTACCATTACGAAATACCGCATTTGCTGCAAATTCATAAGTATTCCTCCATTCATACTTTTTAGGTATTATAATTTCAAAAATAAGTATTTTAAGTATGATTTTATTGTTGTTATAATAATATTAAAGAAAAGAAGAACAGTCAAGTAAAGAGCAGGATGCAAAATTCAGGGAGGGATTTATATGAAAGAGAAAATTTTAATCGCTATCGACAGTTCTGATTCGTCCAGTAAAGTGCTTGCTTATGGTATCAATCTAGCCGGTAAGCTTGACGCAGAAGTAAAAGTAGTCCATGTAATCGAACCTTACAGCAAACGATCGACCATTTTGAACCAGTTAAACCCCGCTATGGTCAAACAAACCAATGAATTATATGAACTGGCTGGTCAGGAATTAATGGAAGCAGCAAAAAAACAGACAGCTGCCGCCAAAGTTCCCGTTCATTATGAAACTTTAGTTGGCAACGCCGCGCAGCAAATCCTGACCGCCGCCAAAAAATCCGAAGCTAGCATGATCCTCATCGGCAGCCGCGGCATGAACGCTGTTGCAGAATTTATCCTCGGCAGCGTCAGCTCCAAAGTTGCCATGTATGCGGAAATACCGGTCTTGATCGTTAAATAATGGATTGCTTGGGCATCTTTCCCCTATAGGCAGCGACTGAAATTTTCGCTGCAAAGCAAAATACCTGCCGTTGGTCAACGGCAGGTATTTTTTATTTTGACTGATTTTTATAAACCTTCTACCCTGATTTTAAAATGCAGCAGGGCCAGCCAGCCCGCAATTGCCAATGTGACGCAAACAGCGGTAATGATCCCCAGCCCTTCAATAAAATTGCTCCAGTTCAATGCACCCAGCATCATACCCAAGCTGCCAAAAACAGTATTCACCGCATTGATCAGCGACGAGGCTGAGCCGATATCCGTTTTCTGCTGATCCAATAATATAGCCGTACTGAAAGGCCTGGCAGCGCTTTCCATGATCGTGACCGGTAAAAAGGCTATTAAAAACCACCACGGTGAAATACTCCCTACTGTCAGCAGCGCTGCCGCTGCTACTACAGTAAAAATAAAACAGCCATAGGTAAATTGACGCGGCGATACGATCCCGATCAACTTCATATATAAAAACGGACCGACAACGGCAAAAAATGAGTTAGCAGCAAAAAAATAACTGTAGACCTGCTCACTAAGCCCAAAATACTGTACATAAACATAGGAAGATACTGCCACGTAAGCCATATAAGGTGCTGCCAGCAGTGAAAATACAGTCAGTACACCAGTAAAACCAACATTTTTACCGACAACTGCCAATCTGCCGAAGGTACTCCAAAAGCTGCCCTTATAACGGTCGCTTTCCGACAGCGTTTCTTCAAAAAAGAAGCTGGCGGCCAGATTAACAGCACCGGCGGCGATCAGGACCCCGAAGGTACCGCGCCAGCTGACAAACTGCAGCAGAAATGCGCCGATAACAGGAGCGACCATCGGCGCAATAACGGCCATAGCCTGCACCAGCGCCAAAACACGATTTTTAGTGGTGCCATAAAAAGCATCTTTGACAACCGCCATCGACACAGCAACCATGCCGCCTGCACCCAAAGCCTGCACGATTCTGTACGCTATCAGACTGTAAATACTGCCGGCAAAGGCGCACAGACCACTTGCCAGCGTATACAGAACTATTCCCAGCAGTAAAATCTTCCGGCGTCCGTATTTATCACTTACCGGCCCAAACAGCAGAATCCCCACTGCGAAAAAGAAGAAAAAACTGACCAGCGTCAAATTGACCATCAAAGGTGTCGCAGCAAATTCTGTACCTATCGTCTGCAGTGCCGGCAGATATAAATCTATCGACAACGGTACAAACATATTCATCACAGCGATCAGTAAGATCAAACCCTTTGCGCCTAAATATTTCTGCTGGATTTTTGAAGCGTTTTCCGTAAGCATTATTTTTCCTCCTTTAATCTAATAAAAAAACCGGATAAGAGAATATCTCTTATCCGGCAGTAGTGCCCTCCGAGGTGTTTCCGTAAAAACAAGGTTATTTTAGCATCTGTTTAAATATTTGTCAACATTTTCACTGCAGAGCATTTTGAAATATCGACCGACCTGTCAGCTCATATCAAAAATATTAAATTGTTCATATTTACCCCATAAATGCAGCGCCATATCTATTCGCCCGTCTGCAAGGAAGGTTACGCCCTCCGCTTCCAGCAAAGCACGTTGTTTTTCCTGCCCGCCGAAAGCATAATCAGGTGCCAGTACCCCGGTACGGTTCACGACCCTGTGACAGGGCAAATTACGTCCAGAAGGAGCGCAGCTCATGATATGCCCTACCTCACGCCCAGCCAGCGGATCACCGACCAGCGCTGCTATCTGTCCATAGGTAGCCACTTTACCGCAAGGTATCCGGGCGACTGCCTCATACACCTGCTCAGCAAATGCCGCATCTACTATCCTTTCGCCGTTATACGTAACCATAATTTTCCTCCGATTTTATTAGTATATTACAATGCCGTACCTTTTTGGGGGATAAAAAATCCAGACATATCTACGCCTTCCAGCTCCAGCAGTTTTATTTTTGTTTCAATACCGCCGGCATACCCAGTAAGACTGCCGTTTACACCAATGACCCGGTGGCAGGGAATAATAATAGAAATGGGATTATGTCCAACAGCACCGCCGACAGCCTGGCTTGACATCCGTTCCTTCTGCAGCTTCACTGCCATTTTTTTAGCAATACTACCGTAAGTTGTTACCTCTCCATAGGGGATCATACATAAAATTTCCCAAACGCCCTGGCGAAACGCATTACCTTGTGGTGCCAGCGGCAGCTCTGCCGCATCAGGCTTCTGCCCGGAGAAATATCTGTCCAGCCACTTTTTTACAATATCGAAAAGCGGTACAGAGTCCTTTTCAATCAAAGCTTCCTTCAGCGTCCCCTGATAATACTTTTGCCCTTCCAGCCATAAGCCGACCAGATTTTTACCGCAAGCGTCACACGCAAGCGTAATTTTTCCCAGGGGCGATAAATAAGTCGTAGAGTAGTACATATAGGTCCTCCTCTATAATGTATTCCATAAATTAACCGTAGCATAACTACGCCAGGGACGCCAGGCTTCCGACAGTACCTGCAGTTCTTTAGGCGTATGATCCGGCAGCGCCTTTTTTATTCCTACATCCGTTGGCAGAAAAGCATCGGGCCAGCCCATTGCCCGCATGGCTATATACTGCGCCGTCCAACTGCCGATACCGCGAATAGCCTGCAGCTTTTGCATTTCTTCCTCCGGATTGCCGCAGAATCCAAAATCATTTTTTTCGTCTGCCAATACCCGTGCCAGTTGATAAATCGTATTCGCACGCGCAGAGATAATACCTAATTTTCCCAAATGCTCACTGATATTTTCTCCCAATGCAAGTATCGCCGCAGGCGCAGGAAAGCTGTGCGTAAGACCTTCGATACCTGTCTGGACCTGAGTTCCATACACAGCGACGAGCCTTGCAGCTAAAGTACTTGCAGCTTTTACAGTTACCTGCTGACCCAGTACAGCCCGCACCGACATTTCAAAAACATTGAAGCAGCCGGGCAGCCTGGTTCCTAAAACACACAAACCGGGCTGCAAAGTATTCATCACCTGCAGCGTTTCATATACTGCCTTAGGCTCACAATATAAATCAAATAAATTCTTGATGCGTGCCAATACCTCAGGAAGCACCGGCAAAAGGCTTTCGCTGACCGTAACGCTCAAAGTATTCTTAGCTGACCTGTGCCCAACCCGCACCCAGCCGCAGAATTGCTGGCCTTCCGCATTTTGCAGCTTTACCGTACGCAGATATTCATCATTATTTACAACTTCTATTCCTGTTATCGCCCGTCCTGCCAAAAACTTTAATATTTTATCCCAGGCATAAGGAGGGCGGTAACCAAGAGTCAAGGTTATCTCACCATCATGGCGTCTTGCTTCTGCGTTTCTTTTTCGCAAAGCTGTAGGCACAAGCTGATAATGTTTTTTAAATAAATCGTTAAAACGGCGTAAACTGCCAAATCCTGCCGCCATTGCAACTTCTAGCACTGACAGATCTGTGTCGGTAAGCAGATTTTTGGCAAGCAGCAAGCGGCAGGTCTGTAAATATTGGACAGGGGAAACGTGGTATTCCGCAGTAAATACGCGCCGCAAATGTCTGTCCGTACAGCCAAGCCGTTCTGCTATTTCCCGCAGGCTCTGGCCGCTGCCGCAATTCCTTTCCAACATTCGCGCAGCCCGGTAAACTAAATCAGCCGTAGCATCAGTAATAGAGGAACCGGGAGCAAGTTCCGGCCTGCACAAAAGACAGGGCCTGTAGCCGGCCTGTTCCGCAGCGGCGGCAGTATGAAAAAACGTACAATTCTCTTCTTTAGGCTGCCTGGCGCGGCAGACAGGCCGGCAATAGATCCCCGTAGACGCTATGCCGACGAAAAACCGTCCGTCAAAACGCGCGTCCTTTGCTGTAAAAGCCGCATATAAGCCACTGGTATTTTCTATCACAAGACTCTGCCTCCTTGCCTGAATTTGCTTTCATTATACCATACAGACAAGGTAATTCTCGCTGTTTTCGGACATGCTTTTTTCGCATTTACCGGCATGTTTAAAACCCGCTAAAATAAAACACCGGACAAGAGAATATCTCTTATCCGGTAAAATTATAAAACTGGAGCTACTGACAGGATTTGAACCTGCGACCCTCTCATTACGAATGAGATGCTCTACCAGCTGAGCTACAGTAGCGATTTACAAGCATTAATAGTATAACTCACGTGACAATGTCTGTCAATATTCCGACGTTTAATGTTTCATGATCAACGCGCTGTTCTTTCAACGATGTGCAAAAAATTGCCCGTCTTACCTTTAAGTAAAACGGGCAGTCAGCAAATGTTTTATTTAATTATACTACCTGCACTCAGCATTATTGCAGCTGTTTTTAATTCGCCTCTGCCAGCAACCTTTTTATCGTCATTTTCTTTAAACTTTTTTCCAGTTCTTCCTGCAGCTTGCAGTAAAACCCGCGGACCGGACAATTTTCAGTAGCATAACGGCTGCAGAATTTATCCTCTTCCAGACAACGGTTAACCCTCATTGTCGGTTCCATGATATTGAGGATATCCAATAAAGTGATATCATCTATTTTCTGTGCCAGCGAAAAGCCGCCCTGCGCTCCTACCAGTCTTTCAATGATTCCAGCCTCTACGAGCTTATGAGTTATTTTCAGTACATAATTTTTCGGAATCCCCATCGCGGCTCCGATTTCTTTTGATGTAGTGATCTCTTTTTTGATTGCCAAATACAAAACTATTCTTATGGCATAGTCAGTAGTAACGTTCAGCTGCATACTTTCCCTCCGCAAATGACCCTTTAAATTATCGATAACAATTATTTTTAGCGGTTTCCTATTTTTCAATACTCTTGTTGCTTTATTATACTTTATCAAATGTTACTTGGCAATAGCTTTAATTAAAAATCCTTAAAACAAAAAAAGACCCGGAATAAATTCCGGGTCTGGCATTTAAATTTTTTTGATCGCCTCTACGACTTTAGAATAATTTGCTTCAGCCTGAGCGAACAGCCCGTCCAAATCTTCATACTGATCATTACGGCAGTCCTGACACATTCTGGAAAAAATCTCATATAGTTTAATAAGACCAAGATTTCCACTGACGCCTTTCAGCGTATGCGCTACAGGCAGTACCTCATTATAATGTTTATCAGCGATGAGTGTACGCAGTTTATTCATATTTTCGTCGTCAACAAATTTTCTCAGAAACTTTATCATCAGCATTTCATTATTCATAAAACGTCTTAAAGTTTCTTCGACATTAACGCCGGCACCTTCTAATTCTGTTTGAACAAATTTATCCATAACTTCCGTCCACCTTTTCACTACAGCTTTTACTGATATTTATATTATAACATAAAGGTTTTGGAAATGCAGGTTTAAAAAGCTTTGCTCAGATTTTATTTTTCGGTTTGCGGCCTCTGGTTTTTTTCACTCCGTCCAGACTGTTTTTCTTAACAACCTTGGCCAGTTCAGTGATCAGATGCAGCTCATGGGCGTCGCAGCCCTGCAATAATTCTGCCAGCTCATTTTGGAAAATCTTCTCGCTGCGGTGAATATTATCACAGAGGAGCTCGTCTACGGAAACATCCAGAACATTAGCCAGATGAATAATCGTAGGCAGGCCTAATTTAGTATTTCCTGTTTCAATATTACTGATATGCGGTGTAGACAGACCGGTCACTTCTGCGATATAGCCTTGGGTAACGCCTTTACGCGCACGGGCAGCTTTGATTCTGACCCCAATAGCTTTGTAATCAATGTTCATTTCTTCACAACTCCTTTTAATTTAATCTGCATTTACGAAATTGCAGATACAGCAGGCAATAGTTTTTTTAATATCTAAGAATACATTCGCAGAATTTATTATAACTTAAACCTCAGGCTAAAGCAATACTTTCTTGCATAAAAATATTTGTAATCGTTTTTAAATATAGGCATAAGTTATAAAAATACAAATTAAATTGATATTTAAACTATTGTCTTTAAGCTGGAAGAAGTGGTACCGTTAAGCTGCCTTCAGGCATCAGAATAATATTATAGTCATTGCCAATTACTTTTTCGGCTTCAGCCAGAGCTTCTTCCACGGTAGGCACTGCTTCGAACAGCATATCATGCGCCAGCTCTTTGTCCAGTGACGAAACTAAAATAAACTTTGCTTTTTTGGTAAGACGTGTTACCGCGAAAGCTTTATTGGCACCGATCTCAAAATGTTTTTCCAAGTCGGCTTTGATAGCGTCTGCCGTTCCCAAACGTTTGCAGGTTTCTTCCAGCACCTTCGAACCGCTGCCTTCTTCACATTCGCCGATAATGATCACTGCCCCGCCTTCACGCACAGCACACCAGGCATTATCCATTGTTTTCTGCAGCTGATATACATTGATATCCTTGGGATAACCGCCGCAGCTGGCGATAACCAGATCTGCCGCCTGCGGGATCTCGACACCGTAGACCTGATCGACGAATTTGCAGGCTTCCTGATGTGCTTTTACATAATCACCGGCAAAAATCTTTAAAAATTCATGCTGAGCATTCAGGATCGCATTAAAAAGAAATACGGAATGGTTTTTGGCAAACATGGCCACACCTTCCATTTGGTCTTCATAAACAGGATTGCCGACAGTTTTACCCAGACCTGCATTAGGATCCAGCATAAAGCTGTGGTTGACACGTACGGTTTCCATAGCTGCAACACCCGGCAGAATGGCTTTCCGTCCGCCGCCGTAACCACTGAAATAATGATGTACGATCGTTCCAGTCATAATAACGTGATCGACATGACAGATATGCTTATTGAGCCAGACCGGCGTACCGCGGGAGGTATCACCGAAATACTCAAAATCCTCACTGACCTTGGCATCACTGTTATACATTTTCAAACGCCCTGCCACCTCTGCACCGACGGCTTCGACCATTTCTTCATGAGTCATATTACGATGCGTGCCTAAGGCAAAAACGATATGCATATCCTCGTCCTTGATACCCAGCTTATTCATTTCGTTGACCAGAATGGGCATAAAGACAAAACTGTTGGCCACACGTGTCGGATCATTGCAGATAAAGGCAATCTTCTGTCCCGGTTTGACCAGTTCGTTGATTGGCGCACTGCCGATAGGATGATAGACGGCATCTAAAATCGCCGCTTTGACATCCTCCAGCAATGGCATTTTGGCCACTGTGACCTCTTTGATAACACGGTCAGACTCCAGAGAAAACTCTTTACTGCCATGACCATATTTATAGGAATAATGACTTATGCTCATACAATCAACTCCTTTATTTTTGTTAACTCTATTGTACCATAGACTATGACAAATAAAAAAGGACGGAAAGCTCCGTCCATGTATTTTTTTAATTTATTTTTTAGGCAGTGACAATAAAACCACGGTTAAAATAATGCAGGTCATCCCGACCAGATCCTCCAGCGTCAGAGGCGTTTTCAGCCACAGCACTACGGCAATGATCGAAGCTAAAGGTTCGGCACAGGAAATAAGACTGGCTTTAGTAGCGCCTACTACTTTTAATCCCACTAAAAAAACACTATAGCTCAGTACCGTAGCCCCCAGGATCAGATAGACCATAGCAGCGACTGCCGCACCATCCCAATGTCCGCTGGGCTCAAAAGGATTGATGAAGATACAGAGAAATCCGCCTGATAAAAATTGTCCCCAGCCGATGATCAAAGTCGTCGAATATTTTTGCAGCAGCCGAAACGGCATAACTGTATAAAACGCCAGGGAAATAGCAGAAATTATCCCAATGGTCAGCGCCGCCGGCGACAATGCCACCGAATCCAGGCTGCCGTGAGTAGCGATCAGAAAAACTCCGGCCAGAGCCAAAAAAATACCGACGAACTCACGCCCTTCCGGCAGGCAGCGGTTTTTCCAGGACATCCACAGCATGACAAAGATCGGCGCCGTATATTGCAGCACTGTAGCAGTAGCCGCATTGCACAGTGAGATCGTGTAATAAAAACCAAACTGTGCCCCTAACAATCCCAGAAAAGAAAATGCCAGCAGATCTTTACGATCTTCTTTATCCTGCAGCACTGCCCAGATATTCTCGCCGCGACACAGCAGATAGCCTAAAAAGACCACGCCGGCAATGATCTGTCTTACCGCGATAAGCCAGGGAGCGCCTACATCATAAAATTGAAATAAAAACTGGCCGGCAACGCCGCCCAGTCCCCAGGCTGCTGCTGCCAGCAGAATGAATATCACGCCCAGGCGAAATGAAAGCTGCATAAACTGCACTCCTTTAAATATCAATAGATTTCATTGTACGCCAGCGGCGGGATTTAGTCAATAAAAAACCGTACCGGCTTTAAATACTGGTACGGTTCGTTATTTTTTATTAAATGATCGCCATAAAATAACACAGAGAACAGAATAATATTGTTAATGTTATCATGATCGGATCGGCGATCGAAGTGCGGTAATTTTCCGGATTATATTTGGGACTGTTGCGCAAAGGCTTGGCATCCAAAAATTCCATTGGGTTATGACTCAGCTCCATGGATTTTTCATATAATACCTCCCAGGTATTGCCAAGCGCCCGGCTTACTGCACAGCACAGATAAGACAGCCCGGTCACGATGCCCGCAAAAGGCTTCCGGTAAAACCAGTCCGTATCCAGTGATAAAGCTGTATGCGGCGCCATTTTTGGCAGATACATCATAAACGGCAGCATCGCCATGCCTACCATTTGCAGATATTGTGCCGCATGGTCGAGAGTATAGGGCTGGAAGGGCTCCATCTGATATGGCAGGTAACGATACAGCAGTTCGGGATAAATGCCGTAGGCGATGCAGAGTACTGAGCCAATACCCATAGCCACATACATATTAAAGGGGACTGTTTGCTTGATCTCGACGCCACGGTCGGGCGCCAGGAAAATGAAGTAGATCATTTTTAAAGTGATCGATAAAAATGTACCAATACTGCCCAACTGCAAAATCAATTCCAAGGTGGAATTATGCGCGTCGGCAGCTGCGGAAATAGTCATTGATTTGGTAACGAAGCCAATAAAGCCCGGTACGCCGGAAATAGACAACGCCGCAATAACGAAGAACAGGAAAACCCAGGGCAGCTTTTTCGCCATGCCACCCAATTCGTTGATGCGTCGCACGCCTGTAGTATAAATGATAGCCCCTGTAGCCATGAAGAGGATGGATTTAAAAAGGATATTACCAAAGGCGTGAGTGGCCGCGCCGTTTGATCCCATACCCGTTCCCAAGCCTACCACGGCAACCATAAAGCCTACCTGACTAATGATGTGGTAAGAAAGCAACCGCCGCATATCATTTTCCATGATCGCGTAGCAGGCACCGTACAGCACCATTACCGCACCAGCCCAAATCAACATTTCCGTACCGGCAAAGATGCGGATCAGGCATAAAACACCGACTTTCGTCGTGAAAGAACTGAGGAATACGCTGCCCGTGACCGTGCCTTCGGGATAACTGTCGACCAGCCAGGCGTGCAGAGGCGGTATTGCCGTATTAATGGCGATACCGGTTAATATCAACCAGAAAGCAGCGTCATGGGGACCTGCAGCCAAATTAGTTATCATCAGATCACCGGAACGAACCTTCAGGAAAATGCCTGCCAGCAAAAGATTGCCGCCAAACATATGCACTAACAGGTAACGATAGCCAGCCTGGCGAGCCGCTTTTGTGTCGTTGCACCAAATTAAAAATAACGAAGTTGCAGCCATCAGCTCCCAAAAAAAGATCAACGTCAGCCAATCGTTAGAGAAGGTCACTCCCAGCGCGCCGCAGGCATAAGCCATGGAACACAGGGCCTCCATCCGATTGTCGTTGTGCATGGCATAAATGCCGCCAATAGCGGCGATCATGCAGAAGACCAGCCCAAAAAGCCAGCTCAATTCATCCACATGCAAGTAATGCAGGATATAAGTATTGTCGCTGAAAGACACTGTCAAATCAGTACCCAGCCGCAACTGGCAAAACGCGGCCAAAGCAGCCAGCGGGCCTATGCCGATAACGAACCGGCGCAGTAGTTTTGGCGCCAGCAGCGCCAAAAAGCCTACTAAAAGAAGAATCAGTCCGGGGTGCAGATTACTCATTATCGTCACCTCCGTCATCATCTTCATCATAATAATCTTCTTTCTTTTGCAGCAGCGGCATCATCAGCATTTTAGAGATGATGATCAGCAGCCAGCCACCCAAAAAACCAAAGGCAACGTTAAAGCCGATCGTTTCGTGATACCATTCGTGGTAGTGTGGGTGCGCAAAGAAAAATTCTACGATCACCGAAAGAGCTACTACTGCCCCTACGAGCCAATAGACCTGTTTTTTTTGCAAATTCATCACCAGCCACCTCCGGTCCAGCCTTTGCAGATACTATCTGCCGCCTGAGAAGCCATATCATAGAAATTCGGCGCGATTTCCGGCACAATGCCCAAAACCACAGCTAAAATAGTAGTAAAGCAAATGGGGAGCAGCATTCTGTAGCTGACCTCACCGTAAGTCCTGAAGCCTTCCTGCGGATCTCTTTTAAAGAAAGCGATGCGGCAGACTGGCATCAGATAGGACAAAGCCAGCATAGCACTGGCGATCAGCACTGCTACATACAGGGGTTTGTTGGCCTGCAATGCCCCCAAAGCCAGGTTCCACTTACTGATAAACCCGACCAGAAACGGCATCCCGGCTATACCCAACGAAGCAATAGTAAAACAGCTCATGGTGATCGGCATTTTTTTACCGATACCGTTCAGCTCACTGATATTTTTCAAATGCGTTCTGACAATGATAACACCGGCGCACATAAAAAGCGTGATCTTCATTACCGCATGGGCCACCAAATGCAGATACGCGCCTTTGATGCTGAGCGGAGTCAGAAGCGCCGCACCTAAAACTATATAAGATAACTGACCTATAGTCGAATAAGCCAACCTTCTTTTTAAATTGTCCTGCTGCAATGCAATCAACGATGACATCAGAATACTACCAACCGCAAACCAGGCTAAAACGTCGGCCATACCGATCTCAGACAACAGCTTAGGACCGAAAACGAAGCCGATGATACGCAGAACTGCGAAAACACCCGTCTTAACAACCGCTACCGCATGCAGCAGGGCGCTGACTGGCGTAGGGGCGATCATCGCTGCCGGCAGCCAGCCATGCAGCGGCATGACAGCTGCTTTTACCGACCCGGCCAGGATCATGATCAGGAAGATGAGCTGCAGCTGCCAGGTCGGCGCCATATCCGTTGTCAAAAAGCCGCCCGCCTTGAAATCCATCGTACCGGAAATGCAGTAAACTGCCACCAGTCCGGCCAAAAACAGCTGCCCGGAAATCAAAGTGTAGATCAGATATTTACGGCTGGCCAGCAGAGCTTCTTCATTACGTTTATGCAAGACCAACGGGTAACTGGCAATTGTCAGCAGCTCGTAAAAAAAGAAAAAGGTCAGCAGATTGGAAGCCATAGCAATACCCATAACCGCACTCATACAAATCGCAAAAGCAGCGAAATAACCAGTTTGCTCATGTTCATCATTACAGCGCATATAACCAATGGAATAAAAGTTGATCGGGATCCACAAAAGCGCTGCCAAACAGGCAAAGAGAATACCAGCGCTGTCAGCACGCAGAGTAAAGCTGATCTTATCAGTGATCTGCATCAATGTCCATTCGTAAGTAATCCCATTCAAAACACCGGGTATCATCGACACTATCAAACCGAATTTTATAAAAGAAGCAATAACGCTCCAGCTTTCACGCAGGTTGGGATAGCGACGGCAAAACGAAATTAAGACCGCTGCTAAAAAAGATACGCCAACAGCCAGAAAAGGTCTGCAATCCATGATCGTCATCTCAGGAACACCTCCGGCAAGCCAGATTTGAGAATGTCGTCAACAATGTCCACGCTGTAGAAACCCAGGACCAAAATCCCAAGTCCGGCACATAAAATTGGGATCGCCATTTCTGCCGGCAGCCCCAATTTGCCTTCGTGCTTGTGCACTTCAGCCAGAGAAGCTTCATGCTGTACGAACATCTGCTCCAGAATTCGAAAAAAATAAATAGCATTCAGCAAGCTGCTGATAACAAGAACAACGATATAGAAATACTGCCCGCCCTGATAAGCTCCCAGCATCAGATACCATTTACTGAAAAAGCCCGCCGTTGGAGGGATACCGACCATCGACAAAGCCGCCAGAATAACGGTGATCGTGCTTAAAGTCATTTTTTTATTCAGACCGCCTAAACGGTACAGATTGATTTCGCCGAAACGGTACTGGATACCGCCGATAACAAGAAACAGCGCGCTTTTCATAAAAGCGTGGTTGATGATATGCAGTACGGCGCCGATAAAACCATACATATTGCCGATCGCCAGACCGATAGCAATGTAACCGATCTGCGCCACACTGGAATAAGCCAGCATCCGGCGGAAGTCGTACTGGGCCAGCGCCATGATCGAACCGATCAGCACGCCTCCGATGCCAAGAATGCCTAAAACTGTTAAGGCAGTGCTGATGATCGGATTATTGACACCGAAAATATAAAAGAAGAAACGAATGATTGCGTAGGCTGGAACCTTGCTCATCACGCCGGCAATAAAGGCCGCCGAACCGGGATGGGCAAAGTTGTAAGCGTCCGGCTGCCAGCCGTGCAGCGGGAACAGTGCCATTTTGATACCGAAACCGATAAACAGACATGCAACCGCTAAAGCGAACGGCGGCGAACTGAGATAAGGCATGATCCTTTCGCCCAGATCAGCCATATTCAAAGTACCGGTCATCGCATACAGATAAGCAACAGAAATCAGATACAGGGAAGCGCCGATCGTGCCGATCAGCATATAACGAAAAGCTGCCAGCATGGATTTTTTACCGCCCATGGCGATGAGCCCGTAACCGGACAGGGACATGACCTCTAAATAAACGTACAGATTGAACATATCACCGGTGATGACCATACCGCACAGGCCCACCGTCAAAAGTCCGTACAAAGTATAATAACCGCCGATATGCAGCCAGTCTTCCTTGCGCATAAAGGGCTTGCTGTACACAGCAACCATCAGCGAAATGAAGGTTATCAAAACCGCCATCACCGCGCTCAGCGGATCGATAACAAACTCAATGCCCAAAGGCGGTTCCCAGTTGCCCATCCAGTAGTGGATAGCTTCGCCGCTGGTCAGAGTTTGATGCAGTACCTGCAGCGAGCAGGCCAGCGAACCGGCGATCGAGCCGATGACCAGCCAGGAACCGAGATTCTTATTGAACTTGCTGAATAAGAGGCAGAGCAGAGCCGCCGTCAGAGGCAGCAGCACGATCAGTACAGGACAATGCTGGATCATTTGCTGGCCCTCCTTATAACCTCTACTTCTTCAACGGAGCCGTAAACTTCTTTGATCCGCATCAGCAAAGCAATGGCCACACCCGTTGTACCCAGGCTGACAACGATCGCAGTCAGCATCAGACAGTGGGGCAGCGGATTGATATAGGAAGCGGCGTCCGGTACATTTGGGTCAAAAATAGGAATCATACCGCCTTCTTTCTGCGCCAGGCACAGATAAAAGAAAATTACAGCAACCTGCATGACATTCATTGCCATCAGCTTTTTCATATAATTTTTACTCAGAACCATACCATATACACCCAGAAAGAATAAGATCATGACCAGTGTATAGATCCCCTTGGTCTGCAAAAACTCATTTAGCGCTCCCATTTTCGTCCCCCCTTTCCACAACAGCATCCAGAATATTGATGATCGTCATCATAACGCAGATCGTTACCCCGATCTCAATAAACAAAATCCCCAAAGCATGTAATTCGTTGGTATGTTCTGCTTTAAACGGCAGATAACTGTAATCCAGGAAATTGCCGCCGTTAAGCATTGCCAGCCAGCCAGTAGCCGCATAGATAAAGGTCCCAACGCCGGCCAGGACCAGCGAATTTTTTACCGAGATATTGAACGAAGCGTGATCGCCCATGATCAGCCTGGATAAAACCACGCCGATCGACAGCAAGGCTCCCGCCTGGAAGCCGCCGCCGGGTCCGGCCTCGCCGAAAATCAAAACATAGACGCCGTAGATCAAAGTAAAAGGTACGATAATCCGGAACGCCGTATCAAGGACTATGCCGCCGAAAGGTTTTTTCATGCGTCTTCATCCTCCTTTTCCGGTCTGCGGCCCATCGTGCTGCTGCTCAGCAGCATTACTACTGTCAGACCGGCCAGAAACATCACCGTAGTTTCCCACATCGTATCAAAGCCTCTATAGTCGGCCAGAAGCCCGGTAACGATATTGGGCGACCCGGTATCCTGCACGCTGCGCTCGATGTAAACAGGCGTAACATGCTGGTTCGGCGCCGAATTGACATCACCGATAAACGGCAGATATGTCACAAAGGAACAGAACATCCCCGTAATTACTGCCAGTAAAACCGTTACTAAACCGCGCATTATTTACACCACCTGTCTATTTTCTTCAGCGAGGCTACGAAATAGATCGTTGAGATCGTGCCGATAACGGCCTCTGTAAAGGCTACGTCAGGCGCGCCCATCATCAGATACAGCAGTACGGCACAGAAACTGAAAGCGCTGTAAATAACTGCCGCACACAAAATATCTTTACAGAAAATGACGCTGATCGTCGTTACAATAAGAAACACCAATAATATCGCTTCAATGAGGTAGATCTGCATGATTCTTCTCCTCCTTTGCATCCTCTTCCAGGGTCCAGACATGATGCCCCGATTTATAAGCCGCTTTACTGAGGATGTGGGTACCGATCGGATTGCCCAGAAAAATCAACAGGAAAATCATGATCATTTTCAATGAAGTGAGCGTGAGCCCCTCATAAATGACCAGACCCATGAACGACAGCATGACCCCCAGCGTCTCGCTGTTGCCGGAAGCATGCAGCCGGCAGTAAAAATCGGGCAGGCGCAGCATACCAATAGCAGAAGCCAGCAGAAAAAATGCTCCGCCAGCTAAAAAAAGTCCGGCAATAAATTCACGCAAAGTGATATCCGCTATCATACGTCCTTACCTCCCAGATATTTCGCTATGATCACTGAACCGACAAAACCGATCAGTGCGTAAGACATCGCAATATCCACATACATTTCCGGACGTCCGTCCAGATAACCGAACAGAATGATCAACAGGATCGTATCGGCACCGGTAACGCCCAGGCCATTCATACGGTCATATACTGTCGGGCCCTGATAAATACGCTGCAGCATCATACCAATGACACAAACGACTGCAACCATGATTGCAACAATAATTATATGCATGCGTTACTCTCCCTTCAGTACAGTAAAATCAAATTCTTCTCCGAAAAGCTCTGCTACTTTCCGCGGCATAGCTCCGGCCAGCAGTCCTTCCGCCGCGCCTTCCGTCAAAGCATGTACTTCATAGATCCCCTCAGATGTGACATTCATCGTTACTGTTCCCGGCGTCAGCGTAATGGAATTTGCCAGCAGCACCTTCGCCATCGGGTTATCCGACCTGAACACGAAACGGATCACCTTCGGGTCGATCCTGAGCTCCGGCCGTACCGTCGCTTTGACAACATCGACATTCGCCAGCACCAGCTCTTTCAGAAGCCACATACTGTAGCATAAAAATGCAATCGGCGAAACACCCAGTGCAAAATATTTTTTGGTGCCTTCGGCATTGGGCAAAAGCAGCAGCGGGTAACAGATCCAGGCAACCACCGCGCTGGTGATAAGTCCGTACACGACAAATTTAACTGCAAAATCTCCTGACAGCGCCAGCCAGAAAACAAACATCAGTATCCCCAGGGAAAATAAATGCGTCAGCGGAGACCCCACTATCGTCCGATCTTTTAAAATACTCTCTTTCTCCACAGCAACCACCCTTCTTTTCACAGCAAACTTATTTCAAGCAATACAAATACCGCTTCCACGTCTTTGTGAAACCGGTAGGCAAAGTCTCTATACAATTCTGCATAGATAGCGACAGTTTCAAGACGGGTCGAAATGTCCCGATGTCGTTTTTTGCTTCGTCCTCAGCCCTTCGTACGGCTGATTAGGTTGCAAAGCATCGGAAACAGAACCTCCTGAGACACTGGTCTGCTAATTAGTTTTACAGCATCCCTGGCAAAAGCAAAATCTTGCCCTTATTCTATGTTTTTATTTTTATTTTTATTTTTATTTTTATTTTTATTTTTATTTTTATTTTTATTTTATATTAGACAAAAATCGCAGAATTCCTGCTATTTTTCAGCAAATTTGCTCAAATAGCAGGAATTTTTTCTAATTGCGACGAATCGCTTATAATTTTATTTCTTTAAAAAGGCATTTCCCCTGCGGCAGCACTCTGCCGGCGATCCGCGCGCCGCGTTCCACATCGGCGGTAAAGCAGACCTCCAAAGTACCTGCTCCTTCAGAGCGCAGAAGCCCCTCTGCAGCCAGAACCGTCTTCGTATCCTGCGCGGTAGCGTCCGCCGGGTCGATCACAGTCACCTCACTGCCAAACTCGCTTTCGATCTCTTTTTGGATAAAAGGATAATGCGTACAGGACAAAATCAGCGTGTCGATGCCGGCCGCCTTCAGCGGCGCCGTATATTCGGCAACAGCAGCCCTGACCTCGGCGCTGTCAAACTGCTCGCCTTCGATCAGCGGCACAAACTTCGGGCAGGCCTGAGGATAGACATCCGCACCGGAATCAGCTGCCAGGATCGCGGCCTTATGCGCACCGCTGTTGATCGTAAATTCAGTGGCAAACACACCGATCTTTTTCCTGCTGCTGGCGGCAAGCACCAGCTGCGCGCCTTTCGACATCCCCACGATCTCAAAAGCATGGCTGCCTTTAAGTGTGTCCACACCCAGAACAGTCAGCGTGTTGCAGGCAATAACTACCAGCTTCACCCCGCGGCCGTCAAGATAATCAATGATCTCACCTACAAACCGGCGTACTTCGGCTTCACTGCGGGGCCCGTACGGCGTACGCGCCGTATCGCCCACATAAATAAAATCCTCCTGCGGCAGCGCCGCCTGCAGACATTTTAAGACCGACAAACCGCCGACGCCTGAATCCAAAACTCCGATAGGTGCATTTTTCTGCATAATTACCCCTCCAACCCCATTGTTTCCACGCATAAAATTTCACTGAGCTTTATTTATATTATATGCTTTTTTTCATAAAATAGCACACTATATCTGCAAATAATTCTGTGTTACAATAAGAGGGCAACAAGCTAATCAAATCACACTGAAAAGGATGTGCTGCATTTGACCGTCTCTCCTGTCAATTACCATAGCTGGCGCCGCTTTTGGGCGCGGATGTTCGATTATTTCCTGATCGGCTTTTTATTTTTGCTTCTGAGCCGTAATTCTATCTTCGCGCTCAACAATATCTTTCTTTACTCGGCGCTGCAGCTGATCGTCGTCATCAGCGCTGAAGCCTTTATGCTGGCCCGCACAGGCACTACCGCCGGCAAAAGCTTTCTGGGACTGCGTGTAGTTTCACCGTCTGCGCCGCTGGATTTCAATTTAGCCTGGAAACGTACCTTCTGGGCCTATGTCAAAGGGCTGTGGCTGGGCATCCCGATCATGATGTTCGTCCCCGCCTGGTTTGCGCGGCAGGTGCTGCGTGACAGCGGCTCGACGATCTGGGATCAGGCCTGCGGCACCCATATCGAAGCAGAACCGGTCGGACGGCTGCGCTACATACTGTTCGCCATCGTCTTTTTTATGCTCTTTGCCGCAATCGGCAATTATGAAGTATTTCTGCAGCAAATAGCACAGGGACAATAACCAAAAGGTTATTGTCCCTGTTTTTCATCTGCATTTGCAATTAATTACTTCGCTGTCAGGCCGCCGTCCACGGGAATGATACTGCCCGTCATAAAACTGTTGAACGGCGACAGCACCGAGCAGATCACATGCGCGATCTCCAGCGGCTCCCCGACCCGTTCCAGCGGATAGGCCTGCTCCACATCCTCCAGCGTATAACTGCCGTCCGCCTGCTGCAGCTGTTTGCCCAGCATCGGCGTCGCCACATCGCCCGGGCAGATACAGTTGACCCGTACCCGCGGCGCCAGATCCAAGGCCAGCGCTTTCGTAAACGCTACGACAGCGCCCTTGGATGCGCAGTACAGCGGACAGCCATAATTGCCATTGATCCCCGCGTCGGAAGCAATGTTCACGATGCTCGCCCCCTCTGCCGCCAGCAGAGGCAGCAAGGTCTGCGTCAAAAAAATCGTTCCTTTGACATTAGTGTCCATGATCGAAAAAAAATCATATTCGGTCACCTTCTCCAAACGGCGTTCCTGATAGATCCCCGCCGCATTGACGATCAGATCAATATTTTCACGCTGCTCGCGCACGTTCTGCGCCGCACTGCGGCAGGCTTCCAGATCTTTAACGTCGCCCTGCACATAATGCACTTTGCCATAAGCGCTCAGCGTGACCGCCGCTTCCGTACCCTTTTCGGCATCACGTCCCAGCAGCCACACCTCGGCGCCGTCTTTCAGCAGCAGCTCGGCCACAGCCTTGCCGATGCCCGACGTACCGCCGCTGATAAAGGCGACCTTGCCTTCACAACCATAGTTCATTAATCTGTACTTCCTTTCTTCAGAGCCGGCGGCAGCTGCAGCACTACGCTGGTCGCCTCGCCGGGTATACTTGTCATTGTCAGTCCTATACCGTGACGTTCGCTGATCTGCTTCGAGATCGCCAACCCCAGACCGCTGCCGCTCTTATTCGTTTCACCCCGCGTTTTATAAAAACGGTCGAACACATGGGGCAGCTCTTCCTGCTTCACGCCGCAGCCGTGGTCAGTTATCGTCAGCCTGCTGCCGAGCAGAGTAACTTCGATTTTACTCTGTTCCGGTGAAAATTTGATGCTGTTGTCCAAAAAGATCAGCAGCATCTGCCGCAGCCGTCCATAATCGCCTTCAATGATATAGACAGGCGTGTCCAAGGACAGTTGGATAGTAATATTTTTCTGCTGTCCCAGCCGCTGGCTGCTGCGCACTACGTCCTGTACCACATCGCATAAATTCACAGGTTCCTTTTCGATCGGGAAATCCGTATTCTGCAGCCGTGACAGATCCAGCAGATCGTTGATCAGCCGCTGCAGGAACAAAGTTTCCGCCAGCATCTGCCGGTGGTAATCCTCGACCTCCTGCGGTTCGGTGACTATCCTGTCACACAGCGCTTCCAGCGAACCGCGGATGACCGTCACCGGCGTCCGCAGCTCATGGGAAATATTCGCGATAAAATCACGGCGCAGCTGCTCCAGCTTTTTACTGGCCTGATCTGCTTCCAGCAGTCTTTCGCCCAGTCCGTCCAGCGTTTGGGCCAGCTGCCCGATCTCATCCTTCTGGTCGATATTGCAGCGCTCCGTATAATCATGCTCCGACATCTTTTCAGCGACCAGCCGCATCTTATTGAGTGGTTTGGTAAACTTCCACGAAAAAAGCATACTCAGGACAAACACCAGGACCATCGCCACGACGCACGATAAAATCAGGATCCTGATCCCCTCCCAGGCAGCTTCGCGCATGCCCTGCACCGGCGAATGCAGCAGCACCACAGCTCTGACTTTGCCGCCGGCATCGCTGACAGGCACGCCTACCGTGACCACCAGCTCGCCCAGTACGGGATTGATCTCCTCCATGACAAAGTTCTGTCCAGTAAAGCCCTGTTCCACCGCTCTTTTGATTTCCGGCGACAGAGCGTTATAGTCAAAATCACTGGCAGGTTCGGCTATATCCTCCTGCTGACGCATCAGCATCCGCTTATGTCCGTGCATCATACCGTGCTGTTCGGGCAGCGCGCCGGCGTCCTCACGGTGCATTTTGACATTTTTATTCTCATCGACCACCCACACGTTTTCCATCGTGATATTGTCGATATAACGGATGAAACGGCTGCTGCCGATGCCGCCGTAACGGTTCTGCAGCCGCGACATATTATCCTGCAGTACCTCGGCGATCTTCGTTGCCCGTACCTGCATCTCTTTCTTTTTCAGATCCAGCGTATGCTTGCCGAAAAAATACATAAAGGTGCCGCCCACGACCAAAGCAAAAATCAGCAGTACCGCTGCAAAATACAGCGTCAGCTTCCAGGCGATTTTATTGCGCATGCTCTTTCTCCTCGAAACGGTAGCCTACGCCCCAAATGGTCTTGATCTCCCACTCCTCGTGTTCAAACTTATCCACTTTGGCCCGCAGGCGCTTGATATGTGAATCCACAGTCCGGCTGTCGCCGAAATAATCGTAACCCCAGATACTGTCCAGCAGGTTCTCACGCGAAAACACCTTACTGCTGTTTTTAGCCAAAGTCCACAGCAGCTCTACTTCCTTTTTCGTCAGCGTCACGTCCGCGCCGCCGATCGTGACCAGATATTTGTCCAGATCAATCACAAGATTGCCGACGCTATACAGATTCTGCTGCTCGGCTTCGCGCGGCTGGACCCGGCGCAGGATAGCGCGGACACGTGCCATGACCTCGCCTGCTGAAAAAGGTTTCAGTATATAATCATCAGCGCCGATATCCAGCCCCATGATCCGTTCAAAATCTTCACCGCGGGCCGTGACCATAATGATCGGCACCATCGACCGGCGGCGCAGCTCACGGCAGACCTCGAAACCGTCCAGCTTCGGCATCATCACGTCCAGCAGTACCACGTCGATATTTTTTTCATGCTGCTCAAACAGCTCCAGCGCCTGCTGTCCATCCAGAGCCACCAACGGCTCGAAACCCTCTTTGCGGGCATAATTTGCTAAAATAGAAGTTATCTGCTGATTATCGTCAGCAATCAAAATTTTATTCATCGCTGCACCTCGTAAATGTATTATTACCATTATATACTTATTTTGGCGTACGGGGATAAATTATTCTCCGCACAGCTCAGCTCCCTGTAAGTATATTATAAGGTCCGCACTTGTCTGCAATCAATATAACACAAAGATGTGTCAAAAAAATGTTTATCCGCAAAATTTATCTGCGGGCATAGAAAAACCCTCGCCGCCTTATGGCAGCGAGGGTTGCAGTTTATCCGTTCAGTTTCAGGCAATGTAGGATTTGAGCATCCATAGAAGTTTTTGATATTCCCCTAAATAATCATTGAACTGGTCCGCAGTCACACCGTCGCCGGCAGCATCTGCCAGCTCCACGATCTCTTTGGTATCCCTGATCCAGTATTCCACATCGGCGATCAGCCCCTGCACAGTTTCTTCCGAAGAAATCGGCTTATCTGCCAGTTCCTTGATCGTCGCCAGCGCCAAAGCCTCTTTCATATTGGCGACCGGCGCCTGACCAACTGCCAGCAGCCGTTCAGCTACCGCGTCGATGATCTCGGCAGTCCGGTCATACAGCTCCTCCAGCTTTGCATGCAGAGTGAAGAAGCTGCGCCCCTTCACATACCAGTGCAGATTATGGAGCTTGATATAAGCGACTTCCTGATTGGCAAGATAAAGATTCATTTTTTCATATAATTTTTTAGACATGATAGATTCCTCCTCAAGATTTATAAATTCTGTTATTTTCAGTATCGGCCGGATAATCAGCCGTTTTGGACCTGCTCGTAATTAGCCGCTACCGCTTTCCAGTCGATAACATTGTAGAAAGCCTGCACATAATCGGCGCGCAGATTTTTATATTTCAGGTAGTAAGCGTGTTCCCAGACATCGATGCCCAGGATCGGCACGAAGCTGCTGCCTTCGATGATCGGGTTGTCCTGGTTCGGGCTGGCAGACAGCAGCAGTTTGCCGCCGGCAGCCGCAGACAGCCAGGCCCAGCCTGAACCGAACTGCCCTAACGCCAGCGCGCTGAGCTGTTCCTTAAAAGCGGCAAAGCCGCCGAATTCTCTGGTCAGTGCCTGCGCCAGCGCGCCTTCCGGTTCACCGCCGCCGTCAGGGCTGATAGTCGAAAAATACAGGTTGTGGTTATAATAACCGCCGCCGTTGTTTCTGATAGCTTTACGCAGACCGCTGTCAGCGATACTGTCCAGGTTTGCCAGCAGCTCGGTGATTTCCCGTCCTGCCACGCCGGCTTTTTCGGCTGCGTCATTCAGGTTTTTAGTATACGCCGCATGATGCTTGGAATAATGTGTTTCCATCGTCAATGCATCGATATGCGGTTCTAATGCCTCATAATCATAAGGCAGCTGATATTGTTTATACATATAGATCCTCCTTTGGCCAAAAGCTTTGGCTCATCGCAGTTTATTTTCGTTTTAGTTAGCTCTGGCTAACCTTTGATTTGATTATACACTACTCTCTTTATAAAAACAAGTCTAAATTGATTTTAATTATCAATTACTTTATTTACATAATTCAAAAATATTTTCCATTGACCCGTAAAGCCTGCTGCCAGGCGAAGCTGCTTCTGGAAAAATGCATGGAAAAATCTTTAAGCATTCCTTGAAAAGAGCTAAATTGCTTTCTTCCTGCCAAACATGCTAAAATAAAAATGTCAGAAAAAAGTCTGTAAATCGTCATAATTTTGACATAAGTTTACTCTACAATAAGCATACAAGGTCAAACGAACCTCAAATCACAATCTTAAAGGAGATGTTGTTATGATAAAAACTTCCTGGAAAAAATCCCTTGTTATCGCCGGTGTCCTCACCGCCCTGTGTGCTTCCGCTGCTTTTGCGGCCGAGCAGGCCGATACCAAACCCAGCATGCGCGAGCGTGTCGGCACGATCCTGCACCACGACGAAGGCGACAATTATCCCGACCGTCCCTACCATATGGAACGCGGCCGTCACTGGGGCGGCCCCATGCACCCCGGTCCGCAGCTGACTGACGAGCAGGTCAAGGAACGTGAAGCCAGACGCGCCGAATGGGAAAAAATGACCCCGGAAGAACGTCAGAAGGCACACGAAGAAAAATATTCCAAATGGCGTGAAGAACGCATGAAAAATATGACGCCCGAAGAAAAAGAACGCTTTGAACAACGTGAAAAACAGCGTGAAGAATGGCGTAAAATGACTCCTGAAGAACGCCAGAAAGCCCGTGAAGAAGCACGCGCCAAATGGGACAGCATGAGTGATGCCGAAAAAGACGCTGCCCGCGAGCATTTCCGCAGCTATTACCATGCAGGCGGCGGCCATTACTATGAAGGCCACCGCAAATACCGCCACCATAAAGGTGAATACCGCGGCGAGCACAGAGGCGGCTATTATGGCGACGGCCGCACCGAATGCCCTAATTCCAACTGCCCCTGGTAAATATCAAAAACTTACGTAAAAATCCTTTCCTCACATCCAAAAAGCCTGCGTTTCATTAGAAACGCAGGCTTTTTATTTATATTCCGCTTTATTCCTTTTCCTCATAGACCGTATAGCCGTTCTTGCCTTTGTCCTTTGTCTGATACAAAGCCTTGTCTGCTTTTTCATACAGCATGGCAAAGCTTCTGCCATGCTGCGGCGCTAAAGCTATCCCTACGCTGACAGACATTTTCCAGCAGCTGCCGCTGTCCTCACAGATAGTGTCAAGTTTCTGGCACAGGCGGGCCGCTTTGCGGCGGGCGCCTTCCTCATCCGATATCGTCCCGAAAACCACGAACTCGTCACCGCCGATACGGCCGATGATATCGTCCTCACGGCAGAATTTTTTCAGCCGTTCCACGAACTCCCGGATACAATAATCGCCGAAAATATGGCCGTGCAGATCATTGGCCTGCTTAAAATTATCAATATCGATGATAAAAAAGCTGTAGCTGCCCTGCAGCTTGCCGCACAAAACCCCGTCGATGATCCTTTCCGTCGCCTTTTTCGTATAAACGCCGGTCATCTCATCTGTGGAAGCCTTTCTTTGTGTTTCCAGCTCCTTGCGTTTCTCCTCGTCGATATTTTTACGATAAGTAAACATATGCACTGACTTATCAGCTTCCGAATAAAAAATATAAGCGTCGATCCGCATCCAGAAATAATCACTGCCGTTTTCTGTGATCATAAATTCATACTGCAGATAATTATTGCCGGCCTTAAAGTGCCGCATCACGTTTTCAATACTGAACGTCGCCACATAGCCGGCCCGGTATTCTTCCAGCAGCTGCCTGTCGGCCACAGCCTGCAGAAATTCCTCATAGGGCAGGTCTTTAGCTCCCATCGCCTCAAAATACAGCTCGGTCTTTTTGCTGGCTGCCCTGTTTTTAGTGATGTTCAATTCATAAATATTATCGTAGATCTGCTCGGTCGCTTCCTTGAACAGCTCCTGCCGTTCTTCCAGCAGCTTCGTCATCCGCACGTTGAACTTTCTGATCACCGAAGTGATAGTCAGAATAATCAGCAGGATCACCACCGAAATCAAAACTACCGTTTCCAGCATCTTTTCATTCAGCTCGGCCAGTAAGGCGCCGGTATCCTGCTTTACCAGCAGATACCACGACAGATCGGGGATATAGCGGACGACCAGATAGCTTTTTTCGTTATTCTGCACATCGCCCGGCATCCAGATATCCCAGTTGGTCCTGCCGTTTTTCCATTCCAGGATCTCGCTGCGGATATCTTCGCTGTCATTGACCTTGAACCAGTCCGCCGTCTGATGACCGTTATAAAGACTGGAAACTTCGATCTCGCCTTTTTCATTGATCAGATATGTCGCAACGTCGTATTCCTTTTCATATTCCTGCAGCAGGTCTTTGATATAATCGACATTCACGCCGACGCCCACTACACCGATCACCCGGCCGAACGCATCCCTGATCCTGCAGTTTACAAACAGAGTGATCTTATTGGCCGCACCAGCAACTTCATCATTATCGATATTAATGCTGTATTCTTCGCCGCTTTGCAGAAAATTATAATACCAGACGTTTTCATCCTCGCCCCGGACAAGATTGCGGTCCAGACCGTTGAAATTATAATAATTATTGGTGGACGCCGAAACCAGGAACACCGAATCATAGGCATACTTATTTTTATAGGTATCCAGATACTTCCTGATCGTTTCCTGGTAACCGGCCTCCTGATAACGGCTGCCCTCTTCCTCCAGCAGCTTGATCAGCAGGCTGTCATGCGCCATCGTCTGCGAGATATTCACCGGCTTGGTCAGCATCGTCGACAAACGGTAATAAATACCTTCCGAGGCCAGCGAGGAGACCTGTTTGATCTTCACCAGTGAAGCATTATAATTAGCGCGGTAGCTCAAAGTCGCGATCAGGGCGAAACCAACCAGCAAAATCACACTGACGAGTAAATTAGTTTTTAATAAGATATTATTTTTCATTGCCAGCTGCCTTCTATTTCCCGTTATTATCTATAATAAATACAATCATTATATTAAGTTACTATTTTTATTATATTCTAAAAGATTTTTACTGGCAATCTTTAAATTGTAATATTAAATAAATACTTGTTTTTGGTGAACGCTTTTTCCGGCTCATACTTTCCCAAACCTTGTGCCGCCAGCGCCCGCACAAAAAAATCCCACAGCCATACAGCAGTGGGAGCGACAGACCCTTTTCAGACCGTAGAGAACAACGGCCAGTACCTGATGAACAAATAACCGACGACTGTAATCAGCAGTACGCTACACAGCGACAGCAGCAGCCCGTTTTTAAACAGCTCGGCCGGGTCCAGCCCATAGCTGACCGGGATAGCCCTGATCGATACCGGCAGCACATAGGCGCTGTTGAAGGCGACGATCGCCACGAACAAATACGGGATCGGGTTCAGCCCCAGCGCCTGCGCAATACTCTGCACTACAGGCACGGCAATGGCGGCCGCCGCCGTATTGCTGGAAATCTCGGTCAGCACCGTCGAAAACAGCGTAAAAGCAAACACCGTTTCCAGACCGCCAGTCAGCGGCAGCAGCGTGATCGCCTCAGCCATTTTCAGGGCCGCGCCGGTTTCCGTCACCAGACTGCCCAAAGCCAGGCCGCCGGCAAATAAAAACAGCATGCCCCACATAACGCCCTTTTCCGCAAATTCCCAGGTCAGCAGAGCCTTGCCGTCCTCATCCTCGAAGGTGAAGGCCAGCAGCCCCATGATCAGAAAGACATACGCAGGCTTCAGCGCCGGCAGCCACCCGGCGTACAGCGGCCGGATAAAAGCCAGCAGTGTCGCCGCAGCAAACAGCACCAGGCTGATTTTTTCGCCCAGCCGTATCGTACCCAGCTGCGCGTACATTTCCTTAAAATATTCGCTGGTACCAGCCAAGCGCTTTACCGGCACCGGCAAATGGAACAGGAAAAACAGATTCAGCAGCAGGACCAGTACCAAAAGCGGCAGAAAACGCACCACCCAGTCGATATACATAAATTCCTGTCCTGTCAGCTTTTCCAGATAGCTGATCGCCACCAGGTTCGCCGCCCCGCCCAAAGGCGAGCCGAAGCCGCCGATGCCCGCGCCCCAGACGATCGCCAGCAGGATCGGCACTGCCAGCTTACTGTTTTTGATATTTTCCTCGCCAATAAACTGCAGCATGGATACCGCTACCGGTACCAGGATCGTACAGACGACCACATTCGGCAGAAAGATGGACAGTACCGTCGCTACCAGCAGCCAGACTGCTATCTGCTGCCGCAGTGACGTGCCGATACAGCAAAGGGTCTTGATCGCCAGCCGCTTGTCGAGTCCCGTCGTCGCCCAGGTCAGGCAGACCAGATCAGCGCCGAACAGCAGCACGATGATCTCAGAAAAATACTGACTGATAACGTGCTGCATCGGGATCAGGTCAAACAATGCGTTGACACCGATCGGCACGAACGCCGTCACCGAAATATTGACCGGCCGCAATATCCACCACAGCGCCATCCAGACCGTCGTCCCCAGCGCCGCAGCCGCTTTGAAGCCAAAGAACCATTCCAGCAGCAGTATCGTCAAGCCGAAGCTTAGCGGTCCCAGCAATACCGCTACGCTGTGCAGGCGGCGCTTGCGTTTACTTCCGTACATAACCCCATCCCCTTCTTGCTCTCAAACTATTTTTATTGTAGAATGGTGGTATAAAAAAGTAAAATACTATTTCTTTGTTATTATAATAAGAATTTCTTATATTTTTTAGAGGTGAGCTATGGATTTTGAATTTTACCGTAATTTTATCACCGTCGCCGAAACAGGGAACCTGACCACAGCTTCCAAAAAACTGGCCCTGGCCCAGCCGGCCCTCAGCGCCCAGATCAAAACACTGGAGCACTATTACGGCGCCAAGCTGATCCAGACTGCGCGCGGCAAACGCCAGCTGACCCTGACCGAAGCCGGGGAAGCCTTCCTGGGCAAGGCCCGCCAGATCTGCCGCACCGAAGAAACCATCCTTTTAGATATGCAGAGCTTCAATAAAAAAGCTTCCGGCACACTGCGCTTCAGCGTTTCGCCTGCCAAAAGCACCTTTTTCATCAACACCTATCTGCGTCCCTTTGCGGCCGCCTATCCCGAAATCTGCTTCCAGTTCCGGGAAGAAGCCGTCAGCGCCCAGACCAGACATATTGCGGAAAACAGCAGTGATTTTGCCTTTGCCAACGCGCCGCTGCCGTCACCGCAGCTGTTTGCCGCCCACAAAACGCAGAAAGAATATTTTTACGCCGTTTACAGTCCGCAGGCAAACTGCGGCCTTGATCCACAGCAGCCGCTGACGCCGAAACAATTACAGAATATCCCTGTCTGCTGTAACTTCGGCTGCTACAGCCTGCTGCGCAAAGCCTGCCTCAAGCACGGCTTCATGCCCAAGATCCGCTTTATCGCCACCACCAATACTGCCGCACTCGCTTTCGTGCAGGACGGCAGCGGCATCGCCATCGTTTCCGCCGGCGGCAGGGACGACTTCCCCCAAGGGTTGCTGCAGCAGCAGCTGGCTGATGATGAACTGTATTTTGAGCAGACGCTGTTCTGGTCCAAAAAAGACCGGCTAAGCGCCACCGCCCAGCTGTTTTTGGACTTTTACCTGGAGGCAGCCAAGACTGACCGCCACTGATCATCAGGATCTGCGCATAAAAAAGCCTTTATGACAAAGTCATAAAGGCTTTTATTATTACGATTTACAGCTCGTACCCAAACAGGACACCCTTACCGCCGGCTTTTTTCACCTTGTACATGGCCTGATCAGCTTTGAGAAGCAGCTCCTCCGCCGTCCTCCCGTCCTCGGGATAACGCGCCACGCCGATACTGACATTGCAGAACACCTCGCCCCTTTTCAGCCGCCAGGGCTGGGCAAACCGCCGATGGATAAAGCTGGCCAGATTCCGGATATTGGCTTCCGTTTTATCGCCGTCGATGATCGCGATGAACTCATCGCCGCCGTTGCGGTAAATAGCGTCATGCAGCAGCGGGATACCGGAAAAGAACTGTCCCAGCTGCACTAAGAACTCGTCCCCCGCTTCGTGACCAAAGGTATCGTTGATCTTTTTAAAGCCGTCGATGTCAAAAAACAGCAGATAACCTTCGCCGCCCTCCTGCGTTTTGTCGATCCGGCGCTCGCACTCCTTCACCAGCATCCGGCGGTTCGGCAGGTTCGTCAGCGAATCATAATTGGCCAGATACTCGACCAAAGCTTCGTTGCGCTTATTGTCAGTGATATCGGCACTGCTCACCACATGGGCCAGTCTGCCGTCCACCCAGCGGAACGCCGCGCTGAACACCCTGAACCAGGAACCGTCGAAAGGCCGCTGATAATCCCAGGAATAGATCTTCGTCGGTTCGCCGTTCTCATCGATCAGCTTTTGCTGCGGGCAGAAAGCACAAGGCCCGTTTTGACCCGGGAACAGCACCTCCCAGCACTTGCGCCCCAAAAACTGCGAAATACCGCCGTACGGGGCCGCCATAGAACGATTGGCATATAAAATATCATGGGTATGGAAATCGTTGACATAAATATCTATACCCGTATTATCCAAAATGCTTTCCAGCGAATTTTTGGCAAAAGTCAGCTTGTTCTGATAGACCCGCACCCCGATATACCGGCCAAACATCGACAGCACTGTCTTCAGCAGCTGCTGCGTGCCTGCCGGCGGCACCGGCCGGGCCGACTGCTGTACAAATACCAGCAGCCCGTAGATCTGCAGCGTTTCATCGACTACTGAAGCCACTACCAGCGACTGCGCCGCAAACAGCTCCAGCAAAGCATTCTCAGCCGCACTGTTCTTTTGTCCACCCTCCAGCCAGACAAAGGTTTCCTGAGCCAGATAGCTGCGGTAAGCAGCGTCGACCGCGTCGATCGGAAAGCTGCCCCGCAAAGGCAACTCCTTACGCAGACAGCGTTCTTTCAGATGCAGATGGTTGTACTGGTCCAATTCATAGATCAGCCCGCCGTCAAAATCAAAAGCAGAACAGAGCTCCGCCAGAGCCCTGTCGATGACTCCGGTATCCACCTGCTTGCCGCCCAGTAATTCAGCTAAAGATAAAACGAGAGTATCACCCGATTGTACCATTACAGCCACCTTCTATCCATACATTTAAAATAGTTCGATATTATTATATACTTTGCTGATTTTATTCTATCATATTTATTATTTTTATCAACTGTAATTTATATTCTTTTAGGCAATAAAATTATTATATTACTCAAAAAAAGCACGCTGCAAGGAGCAGATCCTCACAGCGTGCTTTTTCTATTTTAGAACCGCAGCCGTACGCCGGCGTTCAACTGCCAGCTGTTGCATGCCGCGCCGCCAAAGCACCGTTCAGCACTGGCGTAGCCGTCCCAAAGTTTGTCGATCGGCGCGGTGACTCCCAGTACAAACTCGCCCCAGCTGCCTCCGTAATCCTGCCGATAGCTAGCACCATCACCGTGCAGGCCCACCTCGCCGTCAAATTCATGCACGCCGGACAGGGTGACGTAATAATGAGTGCCGTTACGCAGCTTGCGGCCGACACCAATGCCCAGACGTCCGCACAAACTGACGGCGCTGTCCTGTGCTACCTGCATCCCGTTGCTGGCAGTATAATCGGCGCTGCCCAGCCTGAACCAGCTCACTTCCGCCTGCGGCTGCCAATACCAGCCGTCTGCAAGCATCCTGCGGCAGCCGTATTCCGCTGTCACTCCCAAGGTGCTTGCATCAAAACTGGCTTTCTGGTAATGGCGGCTCAAGTCAGTAGTATGATAATCCATATCAGCCTTGCCGTAATGCAGCACTATGTCGTAATAATGCCCCCGCGCTCCCTGCCAGGTCTTGTACAGGGCAAAGTCGTAGGCTCTGCCCGAACCGCCGCCGCGCGCCAGATCGACATCACTGTCCGCATAGCTGAAAGCGCCGCCGATACGTCCCGTACCGCCGTTTTCTGCAAAGGCCCGGTCATAACCGCCCTGCACGCCTTTGTAATCTGTTTTAATATTGTCATAGCTGTCATTTTGAGCACTGCCGTTGTAAACACGCGCCCAAACCCCGCTTTCACTGCCGTCCCGCAGCTCGCCCAACCGTTTCTGCAGATGATTGCTGACGGCAGCACCCAGCTGCAGCGCGCTGTAAACCGCATTGCCGGCGGACCGGATATTGCTGCTGGGCGCCACATTCAAACCTGTGATTTTTGCCCCCTCAAAAAGAGGCGTATAAGCACGGGCACCGCTTTCAGCCATAACACCGTAAACAGCGACGTTGTCAGCACCATCGCCCGTAAGTACGGCGTACTGCCCCAGCCCCGTATAAGTGCCGTAGTCTTTTTGTGTGGCCGGATCATAACCTATCTGTACGCCAAGGGAGGCGCCTTCGCTCTTGACCTCGTCAATTTTGATTGTATCGCCCGTATTATTGGCAATATCGCTGTTGATGCGGGCGATACCTTCCTGCCCCGTGAATTCCTTGATCTCCATAGACCGCCAGGCGCTGCCCCTTGCAGGATCATCCCAGGTCAGATCCAGCAGGCCGCCGTTTTGCAAAGTCAGCGTTTTGATGGAATTTACGGTAGTCTGATATGCGTTGCTGCTGACCTTGCCGCTTTCATATTCATTTCTATCGAAAAAACTGCCGTTGCGATTATCATAAACCGGCTGCCAGGCTGCTCCGTCACTTACGGTTAAATTAACGGTGCCCTCAGTACTAGCCTTACCGCTGGCTTTCGTTATTACGTTGCCCTGTAAAAATGACCCTTCCTGCGCAAGCGTAAGGTTAATTGTCCCCTGCCTTTCAGCATATACGTCACCTGTCAGCCGCACCGCGTGCCCGCCGTCAGTATTGATATCAATCTGCGAGGTCGGACCCCCCGTGTTACTATCATCGGTAACGGCACGAAGACTGTACGCATAGGCCCGTCCTGCCGCGCCGTTCAGCGTGCCGCCGGTCGCCTCTGCCGTAACTTCCGCGTCCCCCTGCAGCTCAATCTTCCCGCCGTTATAAGCGCTCAGCCCGAACGCCATAACCGTTGCATTATTAGTATTACTCCCGTCCTTGCCGCTGGCCGTTCCGCCCAGCGCCTGCACATGAATAACAGCAGCACCCTGCAGCTCGATTTTGCCTTTAGATCCGCTGGCATAAACCCCATATGCGTTGGTACGCGCACTGGCCCCACTTCCTACGCTGGCGGCCGTGCCGCCCTGTGCCAGCAGGTTGACCGCCGTGGTGCCCGTAACCTTGATTTCCCCGCCAAAGGCCGCCAAACCGCGACCTGTAGCATCGGTTTTGGCGGCAGCGGTCTTGCCTTGTTCTTTTGCTTCGGCAGTGCCGCTCACTGCCTGCACCAGGACGACGGCGTCACCGTCGATATTTACCTTGCCTTCTTGATTGGCCCAAATGGCGCGGGCATCCGCATCCGCGCCGACCCCTGTACTAGTAGTACTGGCCTCGCAGCTTGCAGTGCCGCCGTAAGCCCGCGCATCAACAGTAACAGTGCCGGTGCTCTGTATAAGCGCGTTTTTACCTTCAGCCCTGATTCCGTAGGCCCAGCCATTGGCAATAGCGGTTCCCTTATCGTCGGTCGCAGTGACGCTGCCGCCCCGGGCCTCCGCAACAACGTTCAGGGCACCTGTGTGTGTCAGCTGTTTGTTCTGAGAATCCACATTAATTCCATAAGCAAAGGCGGAACCCTTTGCCGTTTTACTACTGGTTGACGTATTACTTAACGTGGCTGTGCCGCCCCAGCTCATGGCCAAAATCTCCAGCGAGCCCCTGCTGGTCAAAGTGCCGTTTGCGCCCAGACAAAGTCCATAAGCATAGGCCTCTACGTCTTCTGCAGCGTTACCCGTAGCCGTGCCGGCCCAGGCCAGGGACCTGGCCCGGATCAGGCTGCCCTGGATAGTCGCGGATTTGCCGCTATTGTAGCCAAGGCCATAAGCACGGGCTCTGTTATTGGTTCCTGTTGTACCGCTCCTGTTATCTGCAATAGTACTCAGTATTTCGCCGTTTTTAACGTTATAAACCTCTCCATTCTTAAACTTATAGCCCAATACATCCTTATTTGCAGCCTGCGCAGGCAGCAGCCAAAGCAGGCAGCAGCCGGCACACGCCAAAGCCACGGCCCGGCGCAGCTGCTTCTGCCTCTTTAAGTATCGATGTCCCCCCCGGATGTACTATTTTGTAACCTTCTGCTTTGCATGATTTTGCGCTCCTCTCTTACTCTTATTGTTTAACTGCTGGCCTGTAAACTCAGTGTTTCCTGATTTCCGCCATTTTCTAATCAAAAGCAACACTTTTACAGTAATATTTATATGTAATATTTTATAATATAATATTAATACATCGAAACTGTATTGTAAATATAAAAATACATTTATCATATAAAAAAAGCAGCCGCTCCCTTTCTAAGGCAGCAGCTGCTTGCAGGATGATTTAAAATTTTCAGCCGGGCATTATTTCCAGAACGGATAGGTACTCAGGACCACGACCAGCCCCAGCACGATAAAATCGGCGGCTCCCAGCGGCTCGCGCGGCATATTTTTATAAGTATTGCTGCCGAAACCCTTCAGCTCCATACTCAGCGCCAGCGTTTCGGACTTGGCCACCGCCCGCATCACCAGCGGCCGAATGACCACCACATAAGACAAAAGCCGCTTGATGCAGTTGCCCCTGTTAGAATAACCGCGGCAGGACTGAGCGTCCAAAGTGATCTCGCTGTCGGCCAGAAAGTTGGGCACAAAACGCAGCGCCGTCGTCAGCATAAAAGCATATTCACAGGGCAAGTGGAACCTGTCCACCAGCGTCTGGGCAATATCCTGGATGCGGGTCGCCGCCAGCATGCACAAAAAGGCCATGGTCATTACCAGCATGCGCAGGCCGCCTGTCAAAGCCACTTCCAAAGGTGAACCAAACAGAAGCTGGAAGAGGATCATCAAACCCGTGAACACCGCCAGGCCGCCAATAGCCGCCATAGTCATGCGGTCACGCTTGATAGACAATAGCAGCGCCAGCTCTAAAACCAAAATCGTCGCCACAGCCTTCACAGGCAGGATAAAGACCCACGCCGTCACCGCGATCGTCACGATAATTTGTGTAAACGCACTGATATGCATCAGCCTTCCGCCCCCTTCCGCTGCAGCTTGCTGCAAAATTCCGCAGGAGTCGCCGCCGTAAAACCAAACCAGCTGGCCAAAGAAGCCGCCGTCGGCCGGCGCAAGCCCCATTCCTCCACATCAAAAACCCCGCTGAACAAATCTGTCGGCGTACCGTCATATACCAAGTATCCATCCTTTAAAACAATAGCACGCTTGGCATAACGGCGCACCACGTCCATATCATGAGAGATCAAAACGATGGTAATGCCCTTTTCCTCATTCAGCTTCTGCAAATACTGCATCATCCGCTCTTTTTCGATGGCGTCCTGACCGTTGGTGATCTCGTCTAAAATCAAAGTGCGCGGGTTCAGCGCCAGCGCCGACGCCACACCCAAACGCCGCTTCTGCCCAAAGGACAAGAGTCGCGGATAAGCCTCTGCCAAGTCCGACAGCCCAGTCGCCGCCAAAGCGGCCTCCACCTGGTTTTTGACCGTCTCGTCCGTCAGCTTTTTGGCCCGCGGGCCGTAAGCCACTTCGTCAAATACCGTATCCTCTAAAATCTGCAAATCAGGGTTTTGAAACACATAGCCGATCTTATCAGCCAAATCAGCAGGCTCGTAATTAACCACGTCCTCGCCGTCCACCAGCACCTGCCCGCTGCGGGGATGCAAAAGCGCCATAAACAAACGGCTCAGCGTTGTCTTGCCGCTGCCGTTATGCCCCAACAAAGCCACAAACTCGCCGTCGGCAATAGTGCAGTCGATATCGTTCAATACCGGCAGCCCCCGCTGATAGGCAAAATTGACCTCTTTAGCTTCCAGCATCAGATGCTCCCCCCTTCAAAACCAAGCTCCTGCAGCTCGCTGACCGCGTCCGCCTCCGTGCGCCACTCGCCCAAAGTAATACCGAAACGGCGCTCGACGCCCAGCTTCACCTGCCATAACGCAGGTACCAGCGGACGCAGCTCCTCGTCCTCATACATCGTCCGCGCTGCAGCAGCAAAGGTATCAGCCGTTACCAGCTGCCCCTCCTTCAGCACTACCATGTCCGTCACATAAGGCAGCAGATAGTCCACTCGATGCTCAACTACGATGATCGTCGTGCCGTAACGCTGATGGATCGCATATAACAGCTCATACAGCGAATGGGCCCCGTCCGGGTCCATCGCCGATACCGGCTCATCCAGCACAATGATCTCGGGATGCACCGCCAAAGTAGCCGCCAGCAGCAAACGCTGGCGCTGCCCGCCCGACAGCTCGTCCAGCTGATAACTCTCGCGCCCCGGCAGACCCACGTCCTCCAAAGCCTTACGGGTACGCTCCGCCACCTCCTCCGGCGCAAAACCGTGATTCAGCAAACTGAAAGCAACTTCCTCGCCCGCAGTCAGCGAAACCAGCTGGCTTTCGTAATCCTCCAGCATCAGCCCCACGCGCATCGCGATATCCGACACCCGGCGGCCTTTAGTCGATTCGCCCAGCACCTGCACATCACCGCTGTAACGGCCGCCCATGTAAAAAGGCACGATGCCCGTCATCGCCTTGCACAAAGTAGTTTTACCCGCGCCGCTGGGACCGGCCACCACAGTGAACGAACCCTTTTTGATCTCCAGGTCGATATCCTGCAGCACCAGCTCCGATTTATTATAAGCAAAATAAAAATTTTCCAGCCTGATAACGCTCTCCATCATTCATCGTCCTCCTGCACAAAAAACAGCTTCCGCACCGGCCCGAACAGCAAAAAGGTTATCATGCCGTTCAGCGCGCCCACGATCGCCACCACCGGCAGCATGGCATACAGCCAGACATGCAGCGGCAAGCCCAGAACGATCTTTAAAATGAAAGTAAACACACCGCCGCTGGCCATAGTTGCCAAAAATCCCGTCACCAGGGGGCGCAGCTTCCACTTGCCCAAACCGCAGCGCAGCATCGCCTTGACCAGGATGCAGCAGGTGATCGCACCCGAAAGCTCGCTGGCGATATTACCCAGCGGAAAAGCCGACTTCGACGACGGCACCAGCGTGATGCCCGCAATAAAACCGATGCCCACAGCCTGCGACAGCGTCGGATTCGTCAGATTGATAACGATAGAATACATGGCGATCGTCCAGTTCGGCGTCACGCCGCCCACATTAGGGCTGACCGTATGCAGGATGATGCCGATAGCGAACAGCATCGCCGTGATCGCTACCCAGCGGTAGCTGTCCTGCATTGGTTTAACTTCGATCAGGTCCACCAACGGCAGCCTGGTATTTTTTTCTTTATCCATAATATAAGCCTCCTTCAGCCCGGGCAAATAAAAAAAGCCCTTCATCCCCATGTAGGGACGAAAGACACAACTTTCGCGGTACCACCCTGCTTGACCGATTAAGGTCCGCTCGCTAAGATACGGGCCGCAGCCGATATCCCCTTCCCTGGTAACGGGCGAAGCATCCCGACGGCGTCTACCCCCTTGCGGGCTCAAGCCGTATCTTAAAGGTCCATTCACCCTGCCGCCAAACGCCGGACTTGCACTGTCACCGGCTCGCTGAGGTCCGCTTGGCAAAGCTACTAATCCTCATCATCGATCAAATACTTATGAAATTACTTTAAAGTGTAGCACCAGCGGCAAAAGTTGTCAATAAGCGAGCGTGTATACATAACGGCAAGCACCAAAGCTAAAAATATACTTGTAATTTTGCGCCGGCAGGAGTAAGATATTTTATGTAGTGGGGACGTAGCTCAGCTGGGAGAGCGTACGGTTCGCATCCGTAAGGTCGAGAGTTCGATCCTCTTCGTCTCCACCAATTTTAAATTTAAGGAAGCCGCTGAATATTCAGCGGCTTTTTGTATTGTATACACTAGATCAGTATTTGAAATTTTATACCCAGATAAATTCTAAACTTTGCCATACTTCATTTGATATTCCTCAAATGTTTTGTAAAATGTATATTCAGCTATTGTGTCAGGAATAATGGGCGTTAAATCATAGTACTTATTTGTATAATTATACAATACACTTCCATCTTTCGCATAATATGCTTCTGCCTGAAAACCCATGTTTTCATTTTTATAGTCGAATTCTATTCTCGACAATACATAAGCAAGAGGCTTATCAAACATAAATTCATCAGACATTCTTCTGGATTCTGCTTCTGTATATTCATTCTTTGTCCATACAGTGTATTTTCCCGTAGTTGTCTTTCTGATACTTTCCTTATCAAAAGAAAAAGTATTTGTATCAGTTGATGTTATCCACTGCCAATCAGCTGCATATGCAGAAACTGAGTATCCCACTGTAATAATACAAACCAGTAATATCATAGTAAGCTTTTTCATCATAAGCCTCCCCTAAAACATCCCATATTCTTAACAATCCTGCGATCTGCCTTTTCATACAAACTCACAGCTCCATATATAGGTTCTGGGATTTAAAAAACTCTGTTATTGCACCAAGTATTTCACTGCAGAATTCAGGATTTTTTCCCATCTTTTTAATGGAACACTCCCATATGACAAGACATTTAACATCTGCATCTTTCAGCTCTGCTTTAACAACACCATCACGTCTGATATTCATCTCAAACTTTTGCTGCCAAAACTCAACTCTGGATTTTGGCATATATGAATATTTGCAACCTTCGTGTCTGTGCCAGAAACAGCCGTTAATAAATACCGCCGTATTATATTTTCTCAGATAAATATCCGGATGCCCCGGCACTTTTTTTGAATTAATACTGTATCTGTAACCCATGGAAAAAAGAAGTTTCCGCAGATACAGCTCCGGCCTGGTATTTCCGGAACGTATCGCCGCCATATTACGACTGCGCTGTTCTGCTGTAATTATATCCATCTGTTATTCCTCTATTGATTTTAAATACTGCACGAATTTCGCCAAAGTCCAGATTCTGTCCTGTCGATCAGCCGGATACGTCCTGATATAGGGTCGCGGAACAACAAGAATTACATTTTCAGTCTGCATTTCATCCATCTGAGCGCCTGATATTCCCTGCTGAAGTGTACACAGGTACTTTGGTTTATCTCTCAGCCGGTCAGCTTCATTTAAAACCTGTCTCCAGCGATCTTTACACGTTGTTTTGGCTGCCAGTGAAACTAATTTATCTACGCAAAAGCTGCTGTCACGATAGGCTTCTCCTGATGGAAAAATAAAATCAGGTTTTTTACGACCTTCTGTAACCGCCTGTGATTCATATCTAACTGCATTCCCATCAAATATGGCCGACAAATGATGTTCCAGACTCTTTCCCGCGCGACTTTTACGCCTATTCAGCACCATATTGGCAATCCGAACAAACTCCTCTACAGATTGAAAGCCCCTGTTAATCAGATCCCCATATCTGGCATACTCCAATGCTCTGAAAAGAGTATATTCCATATTGGTCCATTCCACAATTTTCCTGTCAGGGTTGGTACGTACATAATCAATATTATTATACACTCTGTTTTGAATATTTCTGGCTGCAGCAGACATTTCCTCTGACAAGGGAAAATCGACAGTGATACTGTCTATAAATTCCTGAACAGCCATTCTCTCATGCACTTCCGGATGGATGGCCCCAACATCAATAAGGCTGTTTGTTTCCGTAGGACTGAGCGCAAATGCATTCAAAAATTCTTCAATATCTTCTTCTGTTTCAAGGAAATATCCACTGTAATCATCTTCACCCTGTCTGGACAGTACAAACAATGCTCCGGTCTGTTCAGGAATCAAAAAGGGAAATCCTCTGCCAAACCTTGTAATACGCAATTCGTTCTTGCTTTCATAATAAGTAAAGCAGCTTTCAGTGCTAAAATCATTTTGCCATTTTATTTTCACAGTACGTTTGGGAATGCAATCCTGTTGCATCTGCCCTTCACTGAACAACATGCTTACCGCTGATTTGGAAACCAGAATACCCGACTGATGTCCGCCCGTCGCTCCAGTATCATTGGCCGAAAGAAACTTACAGAATCCCTGTGAACTGTTCAATACGGACTGTATCGCCTGTTCTGCATATCCTGCTGCCATCTAAATCGCCTGCCTGTCCATTTTATTTTCCATCCGGGTATCCAGTTCCTTCAACTTGTCTACTATAAGTTCTGCCACATTTTCCATCAAAGGTACTACTACAGAATTACCAAACTGTTTATAAGCCTGTGTATCAGAAACGGGAATTTTAAAATCATCCGGAAACCCCTGCAGTCTTGCACATTCACGTGGTGTAAGTCGCCTTGGGTTCTTTTCTTCCTGTGCAATAAGTATTTCCGAACCGTCTTTATGATATCTGGCACTTATTGTTCTTGCAACTCCATCAGGTGCTGCAATACCGAATCCAAAACCATTTCCTGCGGCTTTATGCTTTGCAGCATAATTCTGAAGATATGTCCACAGTTTATCAGACAACGTATATTTATCAGCAACTTCTTCAATCAGAATATCACGCATAACCGGTTTGGGCTCTTTCGGCGTTAATGCAAATTCAAAATCTATGTTATCACCATACAGATCTCTGCTAAATCCCACAATCAGTATTCTCTCACGGTGTTGCGGAACATAATTCTGTCCGTCAATAATTTTATAAAAAACCTCATAATTCAGTTCATCCAAAGCTTCCAAAATAACCTTAAAGGTTCTGCCTTTATCATGACTGCAAAGATTTTTTACATTCTCAAGCATAAATGCTTTGGGTTTTTTCTCTTTTAAAATTCGGCAAACATCAAAAAATAAAGTTCCCTGCGTTTTATCTTCGAACCCGGTTGCTTTACCCATGCTGTTTTTCTTGGAAACTCCAGCAATCGAGAAAGGCTGACACGGAAACCCGGCAACAAGAATGTCATGGTCGGGAATATCTTCGGCCTTTACTCTAGTAATATCACCATCAGGCTGTTCTCCGAAATTGGCAAAATATGTCTGCTGGCTGTATTTATTCCACTCACTGGAATACACACAATGCCCCCCAGATTTGTCGAACGCAATTCTCATACCACCAATGCCTGCAAACAGATCAATAAACGTAAACTGCTTATTAATAACTTCACGTTGTTTTTTTCTCATATCCGTAACATAGCAGGCTACCGCTTCTCTGACACAATCCTGAATACTCTGATCTGTTGCAGCAGAATAACTGTTCAGCTTATCATACAATTCATCTTCAACCCTTACATGTACCTGTTTCAAGTCCAATCACCTCTGGGAATAATTTGATACCTTATTTTTCCCTTTATTATACTCTTCAACATTTCAAAATACAAGCATTATACCAAACTTATTTTCGTATATTGTATAGAGGTTAATCTTTTTCAATAATATCTCGCATATAACCACAGGAGTAAGATAAAATCATTTCAGGCCGTAGCTCAGCTGGGAGAGTGTACGGTTCGCATCCGTAAGGTCGAGAATTCGAGCCTCTTCTGATCCAACAAAATTTAAATAACTCATCATAAAATTTGTTCAATTTCAGATAAGACACTATCCGGCATACCCATTGATGAAACATTATTATACTTAAACCACTCCTCTATATCACTTCTTTTCATATCAGTCCTTATCATATGTGAAACAATTTGTGCCGCAGTAGTTCTAGATAATCCCATCCCAATGAGATTAATCATTGTATTAGATGATGCACCCAATTCTAAAAACAAATGTAGTGGAGGTATTGATGTCAAATACTTCTCTTCCTTTATTTCCTCTATGACGTGAACCAATAAATCATTATAACATTTACTAAATTTTACATACTTAAACCTTAAATATAATTCAATTTCTCGGAAAAGCTCTCTTGCCTCTGTATTAACGTTTGGTAAACCTTTTTTCCTCTTTTGGTTATTAAATTCAATTCTTGATTTTAATAACTCTGCATAGGTACTACCTCTCATCCATAAGAGAGCTAACATTGAAAAATATTTATATTGCTTAGTAGAATTTTTTTCTAAGTACTTACTGTATTTTACGAAAAGCCTTACATAGTCAGATTTTATGTTCTTAAATTCTCTCATTGGGTGTGGAGGAATAAGGTATGTTATATTCTTCTCTTTAACCCTTCTCATGAGGTAATCATATAGTTCTTGTTGCCTGTAAACTGAAATATTTGGATTTTTGGAATATACTTCATAAGGCAATGTAATTTTTTTAATTGCATTTTCAATACTTAAAGTCAACTTAGTCCTATGTTCTCTAGATAAATCTTCACCCAACTGATCAAATATTTCTGTTAATTTTTCTTCGCTATAAGAAATAATTAATTTCATGAATGCATTTTCCAACACTTGTGTTTCTGATCTTCCAGAACCATGATCAACGTTTTCTATAAATTCTATAAGCCCTTCTTCAGGGTCGCATACATACTTTTTAAAAGATGGTGAAATAAATTGTCTTCTCTCCTTTCCTAGCAATGGATTACTGACCCAATTTGACAAATTAATTAAAAATATGTTACCTTCGAAATCTTTTGTTAATCTTCCCGCTCTACCTGCAAGATTCCAAAATTCCGTAACACTCAATGGAATAGGACTTCTATCATTATTATAACCTCTGGAAGGCTTCATAATGAATATATTTTGTGCAGGTAAATTAACTCCCTGTAGCAATGTGCTTGTACAAACAATATAATTAATTTTTCCTATTGAACAAAGTCTTTCAATTCCCTTTCTTACAAACGAAGGTAAGTTTCCATAATGATATGCTACACCGTTTTTAACTGTTTCTGCAAGCAAATAATCTTTATGTATATGTTCTTTGATAAAATTAGAAAATTCCTCTAGATCTTTATCTACCGATATATTTGATATTGCTAAATCTTGAGAAATTAGTTTAGCAATATATTCGCAAGTACTTGGATCACTACCATATATAATATTGTTTTTATTTCTACCTACAAGTAACGCTATTATCGCAGGCAATCTTTTTTCATCTGCAATTTCATAATCCGTATGTTTATCAATTATATAAAAACTTTCTCCATTTTCTTGAAATTTGTTTATAGTAACTTTTTTAGTATTATTATCTTCTATCGTGATTCCATACAAATTCTGTGTTACAGGTGATTCCCCTACTGGTATAATCTCACATTCTTCTTTGGGAAAATTAAATACCTTTAAAAATATATCTGGATTCTTTACATACGGAGTGGCAAAAATAAACCGGGTATCTCTGTTTCTAATTTTTATTATTTCTACAACAGACTGCAAAATAATACCTCGAGCATTATCCGCAACATTCTGAGCTTCATCAACAACAACAAGATCTATTGTTATATCTCCTTCTAAAAGCACTTGTACCCGTTCTTGCGTTAAAACAAGAATATTAGTTTCCCCTAATACATCGGTATTAGGAACCTCTGTAACAACTATATCTTTTAAGTATTTATTATTTCTAATTATTTTCTTAATATCATAAATCACTTGTTCTATCAAAGCCCTAGTTGGAACAATATAAATTGCATTTTTAATTTTTTGTTTTTTAACTGCATTTATTATATAATTTTGAAGTACAAAAGATTTTCCAGCAGAAGTCGGAGCATTTACAACAACTACTCCATACTTAGACACAGCTTCCCATAAGTTTTTTTGAAAATCCGTCAAAGTTATCGTTTTCTCGTCAAGCAAATCAATTGTATTATCAATAAAATGATTTTCTCGTTCAAACCACAATCCTTTTGGTAAATTACTTAAGATTATATGATTTTCTTTTTTATATTTTTCTTCAGCAGGGAAATTACCAAGTCTTGAAAACACTAATAGAATAATAGATTTTATGGTATTATTATCATTTATCCAGTCTATATTTTTTGTAGAAATAATATTCCTAGAAAATACTGCTATCTCATAGGCAACCTTTCTATATTTAATATTTTCAGACAATGAAAATATTAATGCACTTTGTAACAATCGAACTATCATATTCTTTTTTATATTCAGTTGTTCTATTTCCAAAAAATATATCTTTGCACTTAAAAATGATATTTTTTTATAATCTTTTTTAAATCCTTGTTGTTCCCATATTCTATTACATAATTTTTCTATCATTTCATTCACCCATTTCCCTTAACCCAAGCAGTTTGAAAAACTCTTTTCTAAAATTATTTAAACTTTGAAATGGTAATAAAATAAGCAAAAACTCTAGTCCTGTAAGATTCTTATCTTTTATTTTTTTTTCAAATAACCTATGCGCTGTGGCTATTCTTTTTAAATATTCCTTTTTAAAATATTCTTCAATTTCTTTATCAGAATTACCTTTAATATTCGAATATAATGAATAATCGAAACCTACTAAACAACAAAAAACTTCCTTCCAATTATTAGATTCTTCGGAATAAGGATCAAAATATCGGCATAATTCTTCCTGCATTTCCTCGGACTCAACATCAGGCATATCTTTTATTATATCAATATCACGATCACGCGAAGATCTACCGTTATCAATATCAACAAAACTAAATATTGAATCTAATGCATTTTCCAACCCATCAGACAAATTTTGATACAATTTCGCTTCTCCCCAAATCAGTTCTAATTTATTATCTTCACCAGAAAGCCTTATATGTACGCTATCCGAACCATGTACTGGCATCTTTTCACTTGTTTTTAAAAACATTTTACAAGCTATCTGTGGAGCATTGAAAAAATATTCTAAAATAATAAACGCAATAAGCTCTCCTGGTTCCCCTAATTGGGCACCTTTTTCATTCACGGAATGGATAAATAAATTACGTGCCTGATCATGAATATCCATTACAAATCTTTCATCGCCAGTTTTCTCCAAGCTTTTTATTGCTTCAGAAAATTTTTTCCTTGGAATGCAATAACGAATAATTTTATCATAAATAAATTTTGCAAATTCTTTTTCTGTAATTTTATTGTTGCGAAAAGTTAAATAAAAAAATTTACCCTTCAAATTTACATCAGGATTACGAGTTAACTTTGTACTAATTTCACAAATCCTGTGTTCAATACCTGTATAGTTTCCAGCATTTTTTAAATCAGATAATAAATTTCCCATATTTTTACGCTTCCTTAATTTAAATTTTTCTAGTCAATTATTAAACTAAGTAGTTATCATCAAAATATACATATAATTAATCAATTCAGTACTAATTTTATAAATTATGCCATTTTTAACTTAAATTCACCTATTATCAATGTATCATTTTTCATCTTTTGAATTTATTATAAAAGTATATTTTTACAACATGTATTTGTGCCATCATAGCACTTTCCTCGATTGTCTTGTATCTTGTCCCAGCAATAAATCAAAATCAACATTGACTAGCTCAAACTCTATTTCACCATCTTCTTCGGTCCATTCAAAGTTAATCTCACATTCAAATTCAGCATTATGATCCTCTTCAAACTCTTCTTGGGCCAGAAACCTATAGCGTTTTTCTTCTCCATCCCAAGCTGAATTTGCATAATCTGTAAATGAACAAATAGCTTTAATATCTGCATGGCAAAATATTGTCAAAGATACACTATTATCATTAATATCATCAACTGAAACAAATTCAAATTTAATATTATCTACACTATTTATATTTGTTTCATCATACTCATATCCACCTAAAAGTCCTTTCCTATCGTAATCTAAACCATCTATTTCTATATTACCATCTAATATTTTATTTTCAATCTCTGAAATAATCTCCTGGTATACTTCTGGGAGCTTAATATTTGATACGATTTTGGGATAAATACTGTCTTGCACAGTTATAATATCAAAAAGTTCATTAATCACCTTAAATGTAGAAAATCTTTCTTCAATAAAAGCCTTTCTGAAACCCTCATCTTGGCTAACAATGTATAATGGACTTACACTATTAAAATTTTGCTTTAGCTTTGATATTATTATGGCGTCAGGAAACTCATATTTTTTCTGAATATTATTTTCAAATGGCGGATTACAATCAAAATAATCCTTTACAATACTTTCTAAATTAACCTTAGTATCATCTAAATATTCGACATTTATCTCTTGCAAAAAATCATAGAATATTTTAACAGCTTTTTCTTGGAGCTCTTCCGTCGGTGGCAAACTTATCGTAGATATGTCAATCAAACTAGTTGGTATCTCTTTACAAGTTTTTTATATTTAGCGCAAGCAGCATAAATATCACTTTTTATATGCTTTTCAACTTCTTGTTTTACAATATTATCAATATACAACTTTATTTTTCCATCTCTTACTAATTTTTTTAGAATACTAAAGTACCCATTGCCATTAAAATTATATTTACCTGAAATAAAGATATTTGTGTCAATAAACACTGATAAAGGATATTGTAACATTACCATACCTCCTGTATTTTACAAAACTATCTTATTCTTATTCTATCACTTGCATAACTAATAGTTCAATACTAGATAAAAATTGATTTATTCAATATAATAAAATTATATTATAAAGATTATTAGAAAAGGAGTGTTTTGGTTGTGGAATTCTCATATCATGGATATATAAATGGATTAAAAACATTCTATAATTCTATGCGTAAACTGAATGTTACCATCGGAACCTTTGACCATAACTATAACGATATTAATTCTTCCGTAATTCTTGACACCCGTGATCAAACAGGTTGGAAGTTAATTTTTATGAGAAAAATATATGGTGACATTCTTTCACTTCCTATCCAAAAAGGTTATAAATTTACCATTGAAGGTAATGATGCTTATAAAAATTTTAAATCATACTTTAACATCAAAGGTGGCAAGGGAGAATTTAAAATAAGCGCGTTTATGAAACATTTTGATATGCAGATTCCTCAAATGTATATTTTAGATGATGAAAAAAGAAAGACTATATTAAAATATGATAGAATGGATGCAAGTGATGGAATATATCCAACAGCGATGCTCAATTGGGAGGAAATTAATGCCATAAACTCCATTTCAGGTAAAAGATGCGGAAGTAGGAGTCCAAAAAATCTAGATAAAACAAAGAACTTATATCCTCTTATTTATGAAACAATAAAAGATATGAACGTCAGTATTAGATATGGATCAGATCCAAAAAAGATTCCAACAATATTTAAAGATTTCATATAAAACAAAAGAACCTTGCTTAGCAAGGTTCTTTTTGTTTTCATGCGTTATTTTCTTTTTCTTTATCCCCGCGCCATCTCAGATGGTACAGACGCTTTTTCTTCACTGTAAGATAGTGCCGCAGTTCCTTATCACTTTTAAACAGATCCATAATCTTTTCCTCTAGTTTATATGAGATATTCAGCACGAGGCCGATAATCCAAGCTTTTTCGTCTACACCAGATAAATAGAATCACTCTTTCCCCCTCCTCCTTTCATACCTCAGCAGTGCTTCCTGTGCTATTTCGTAAGGAGTTTTCGGGGTTGACTGTAAATTAGATGAGCCTTGCTTTTGCAAGGCTCTTTTTTGTGGATCAGCGGTATTTGCTTGGTCGTTTTCTCTCCGTTCTTTATCCAGTATCCGCTCCCGTTTTATGCCCTGCGCTTCGCGCAGGGCTTTTTTCATGTTGTACATATTGGGTTCACGGCGGCGGGAGGTCATGATAACAACGGCGATATTCCACTCCGTGTCGTTTTCGCCCGCAAATTCTTCTGCCCACCTGTCAATAAACTGTGCCCGCACATCGTCGTTGGCGAAATGCAGGCGCAGTTTATTGCATTCAAACAGTTTTACAGCTCGGCGTACCTGTTCATATGGTTTTTCCATCAGCTCAGCTTCCTTTCTACATGGCCATGCCTTCCGGCATATTTTTTATTTTGCTGTCACTCAGCAGCTCCCGCAGGCGGCAAAGTCCCTTTTTAATGGTCTTGCTGATCGCCGCCGGACTAACTTGATACTTGCGTGCCAGGTCGCCATTGCTCCAACCTTCCAGATAATGCAGCACGATCAATTCTTCCTGGCGCGGCGTCAGCAGTTCCAGCTTTGCCAAAACTTCTTCCACAACATCATGCTGCCGTTCTTCTGCAAAATAATTGCGGGCTGTCTGGGCGGCATCCGCTGTCAGCACTTCTTCGGCAAATTCACAGCCACCGCCCACTTCATAAGAGCAGGTCATTTCTTTTTCACGCTCCTGCCGTCGGCGTTCCGTACAGATCGCCGTATACGATTTACTGACGATAAAGGCAGGCAGATGTTCAAAGTCCTGCCGCTCGCCCCACGCCTGCACTGCTGTTAAAACTGCTATCCGTTCTATCTGCTCACCATCATCGGCAAAACCATGATTAGCGGCGGCGTGCGCAATCTTACGCAGTTTGCCGTCAAAGGCCTGCAATATCCTTGCCAACATCCTTTTATCACCCTGCTGCGCTAAGCCCATCACTTGCGCCCATCTGGCCTGTTCCTCATCTTCTACAGCTTTTTCTATCATCAACATCTCACCTTTCCCCAGCAACGATTATTTTATGATTCAAAACTTCTACTGCCATTTCTCTGGCACTCAAACTATCCAAACACTCTGCACAAATAATTACTCCAGCGATTTCTATATAGCTATTGCCACAGCAGATTGCTTCATCACACCACTCACAAATATAGAGCGGCTTTTCCTGCAAAGTCCGTGGTTCCAGCCAGGCATTTTCGATTTTAACAAAGCTGTCCATTACTCATTTTTGCCTGCCAAACTGCGGCGTGTAACCAGACTGCGCTTTAAGGCCCGGCGGAATAAAGCACTGCAATTGATGTGTTCTATTTGCGCCTGCCTGCGCAGACCGTAAGGCAAAACGATACGCATTTCCACCAGCGCATCGTCTTCCGGTTTTGGTTTGGGTGTTTTAACGGTCTGCTGCCTGTCAGTTTGGCTGCATTTGCCTTCGTTAAGCAAAGGGCATTTTAACGCTAAATACAAAAGACGGGCACTGAGTACATCATTGCCCGCCGCTTTTGATTTTGCTTTTTCTTTAGAATTTGAAAGATCATTCATGTTTTTCTACCTGCTTTCGGTTGGATTGGTCAGTATTTTTGCTAACGTAGTAAGCATTAAAAATCTTTTTTCTTAACATTTTCAAAGTCCAAATCAAAATCATAAGTACATGAGAAGATATAAGGATTTGATAGATTTAAAGATTTTAAAAGGCTTTTAGGATGTAAAAGATTTTGTTTTACTAAACTGCGTCAGCAATAATACCCCCTACTCTTATATGGCATTTTACTTAGCGATTTTTAACCCCTTTACACAAATATTTTTTTACTTGCTTTTTGCCGCTGATGATTACAGTTTTAAAAATATTTTGCAGCTCAGGTTAAAAAACAGGGGTCAAAAAGCCATATAAGAGTGAGAGGCTTTTTCGCAAACCTCTACTTCACAATTAGAAAGGAGGACACACCATGCAACTGCAACCATCATCAACGCCGCTGCTGACAGCAGCAGCATTAACTGAGCTGACTGCCCTGGGGCGTAACCGCATCTCGCAGATCTATCTGCACTGGACGGCGGGACGTTACGGTCAATTATTTGATGATTACCATTTCAATATTGATGCCGACGGAAAGATTTACCAGACCTGCACACAGCTCAGCGACTTAAAAAGTCACACGTGGCACCGCAACACCGGCGCGATCGGTATCGTTTTATGCTGCGGACTGGGCGCCATACCTAATCAGGGCGTCAATACTGATTTTGGTAATTGGCCGCCGACAGCAAGGCAGATCGACACGGCAGGCAGATTAGCCGCAAATTTAGCCCAGGGGCTTGCTTTGCCCATCGATGCAGAAACTGTTATGACTCACTGCGAAGCGGCCTTAGCCGACGGTTACGGTCCTTACAGCGGTGATTATGACACCCGCTGGGACTTGTGGTATCTGCGCGATTCACCGGGCAACGGACTAATGAAGCCCGGCGGCGAGGTATTAAGGGGCAAGGCCCTGTGGTATGCAAAAAGCAGTCTGCTTTTTTAACAGACTGCTTTGAGAAACTATTATGTTATGTTCCTATGAAAGGAGGTGAAATAATGACTGTAAGTAAAATTCCCACTTCTTTAAAGCTTTCTATGGAAGTAGAAAACGGCGTTAACGCTCTCGGCACAACGCAGACTAAAAGCTCTGCTATCGGCGACGTGCGTTTGGATGCCGAAGACGAAAAGTGTTATGCAGTTGCCGAAGCAGTCGGCACTTTGATGAGCCATCCGATCGTTAACGTTTATGTTACCGAAAAGGCTGAGCTGGATAAAGCTGAATAAGCTTATCCGCTATACAGCTTTTAATGTTTATTAGACTTTCTTTATAAGAAAGTCAACAAAGAATCTTCAGCGCTGTTAAGGTTTGGATTACGCTTCACTCGCTGCCCGCACTCCGGGCAACTCGGCATCACAAAGAATCTTATTCACTATGCTTCGCATAGCTTCTGATGCCTCAGACATACCCTGCGCCTGCTTACAGCTGCGTGTCGCTCATATGCCAAACCTTACCAATGCGCTTTAAAACCACCTGTAACGTACAAATTACTGTTAACTAACAACAGTATTGTAGCGTGCGAATTACGGCAAAACCGCACATTGTGATCTATTGCGTCGTGTGCGATGTGAGCTGTAAGTGCTGTAGGGATTGTCTGAGCAGCGCAGCTGCGAGTTGCCCGAAGCGCGGGCAGCGAGTAAAGCGCAATCCAAATCTTAACAGCGCTAAAGATTCTTGGCGGTACTTTCTTTTAAAGAAAGTACCATTAAACAAAAATAAAATCTAATAATAAGAAAGGAGATCACAATCATGGAAAAAACTTTAGAGTTAGTTTTCACTAAAAGTGACGGCAGCAAAAAGACTTTGAGCATTTCTGATCCGCGCGACGGCGTTACTTTGGCCGAAGCGCAGACCGCAGCCACTCAGATCATCGCGGCCAACGTATTGACCAGCGGCGGCCTGGCTTTGAGCGAGTTCGTCGAAGCCCGCATCAAAGTCGTTACTGTCACCGTGCTGGCTTAACTGCCATGGATACCAAGAAAATTTTCAGCGCTGTCGGCAACTTCGGTTTTCCGATGGTGCTGAGCTGGTATCTGCTGCTGCGCATGGAACAGCGGCTTGACCGCCTGACTACCTGTCTAAACGAACTGAGCAAGGCGATCATCAGCAAGCATAAGGAACTGTAGACCAAAGAAACGAGGTGCTATATCAATAGCAAATACACACAAATTCTCAAATGGTTACGCCTTTTGAGCTATATCATCAGCAAAAAATCATAAATTAAATCAGCGATATGAAATAATCTTCATATCGCTGATTTTTTATATCATTGAACGTATTGCTGCCGCTTATGGCTAATTACATAGAGGTTCACATAACAGTGCCTCAATGCCTAGAAACTGAATCTCAACCCGGCATTGACCTGCCATTTTTTCTGAATATCGGCGCCAAAGCTGCGTTCCACATCGCCATAAAGATGGCTGTTTTTACTTAAAGCCACACTACCGCCCAGTCCTAGTTCAAACCAGGTATCGCCGTAATCGTTTTCACTGGTATAGGTTTCGCCCAGCTTATCGATCATATTGACAGTACTGGACCCGCAGAATTCATGCAAAGCTGAGGCTTTAAAATATAAGGCTCCGCTCTGGTATTGTTTGCCAACAGCAAAGCCAATACGTCCGATCAGGCTGTCCATATCATCATAAGCTGTCCGGATGCCTTTATCGCTGACATAATCATAGCCGTTGATACGCCCGTAAGTCATCTGTACCTGCGGCTCCACATACCAGTCCCTGCTGCAGGCTATCCGCTTGCCGTATTCTACGCTCAAAGAAGTTGCATCTGTCTTATAATCCATGCTGTCCGATCGTCTGCCATAAGCATCGACATCGCCATGGATACGGCCGCGTTTAGCAATGATATCAAGACTGCTGCCGTCTTTATTCAATTTAGTGCCGTACAGGCTTACTGCACCCAGAGAATTGTCGCCGTTGCCGCTGTCATAGCTTACATTGCCTTTCATATATTCATAAGCAAGGCCTAAGATCCAGCTGTCATCAGTAGTGATATCATAGCCGATCTGGTAAGTATGGTATTTGTTCTTAAAAGTATTGCCTGCGCTTTCGCCGCCGAAAGTACGCACCCAAATACCGTTTTCAGCACCCAGCTTTACTTCACCTAACCTTTGCTGTAAGGTATCGATGCTGTTTCTCCAGCTGCCATACACAACTTCGTTAGCTGAATTTAGAGTAGCCGTTTCTCTGTTCATTGCAGCCGCCAAAGCATTTACATACCATTCATTCTTACCATCGACCAGCTTGCTGACCAGTTCCGGCCTGTATTCATAAATACCGCCGTAATCGAACAGGGAATCGGTAGCATATTTCAGGTTCTGGCTGTAATCAGTGGCTACCATTACCTTATTGGCAGCTGCCTGCTGCAGAGTTTGCAGATTTTCGCTCTGCAAGGACAGGTTGTGACTACTTTTTTCAGAATTATAAGTATAGATGGTATCCGCCTGGTCAGCAGCAACATCTATCACAAAATTCAAACCATTGCCGGCAATATGTTGCAGCTGCAATTTACTGGAACTGCCGCCGTCAGCAGTCATATCTATCACGGTATTTGCATCACCGCTCAGCTTATTGACCGCCGAATTGCCTGTCAGCTGCCAGCCTGCGCCCTTGGTAAAGCTTAAATCGATATTACTGGTTCTATAAGTATTGGCCGCTCCTTTCAAAAAGGAATCGGCAGTATCAAAATTGACGCTTACATTACTTTGTCCATGATATTTTCCGGAAACGATATCTCCGACCAACTGTACATCGTTGCCGCCGGCAGCATTGACGGTTATCGAGCCGCCGCTAGCATTCAGGACATCGCCGTCAACAGCTTCTGCCTTCAGCCCTTTGTGAAATACGATCTGATTGTCGCCCGAGCTTTTATCATCACGTGCATAGACGGCATAACTGCCTGTAGCTCCGTCAGCCTTGATCTCAGCATCACCATAAAAATCTGTCTTGGCAGCATAGTAATTGTAAATGCCATAAGCGGTATCAGTTGTATTCTGTACCGTAATTTTCGCAGGTACGGCAGCATCGCTGAACACTGCCGTGCCTCCATGGTTATTAATGCCCTGAACCATAACGCCATTGCCGCTGACATTGATCAGCGCGGCGCCGTCTACCTGCAAATTACTTTCCAACAGGGAAATTCCATCACCCGTGCTTTGGCCCGTTACATTGATCGTCAAATCTTTGGTCGTAATCTCGCTATCCGCGCCGCCGATCATACCATAAGCAGAACCACCTTCAGCAGTGACCGTGATCTGGGTGCTGCCAAAATCAGCCACTGTATTAGATATCTCTACCCCATAAGCATTAGCGTCGCTCTCACTATTAGATACTACATCAATAATCGTGTTTTCGGCAGTAATCGTATTGTTAACACCATTATAGCCACCGCATATTCCCGTTGCCGAGTCCTCAAGTGACTGAACCTTAATGTCCAGGGTCTTGGCGCTTACAGTAAAACCGGCGTCAGTTCCGTCTATATTATTATCGATCCCGACCGCCATACCTGCTGTTGTCAGATCCAGGCTTAATGTGCCGGTGACTTCGACTGACGCATTGTGTTCACCGTCAACATAGATACCTTCAGTATAACCGCTCTCCGTATCTGCAAGGTCTTTATTTACTTCAATGGCCAGGTTGCCCCCTGTGATCTGGCCATTTTTCAGATAAATGGCATTAGTATAACTAGTGTCCAGCATGGTATCTATTTTGATCAGCGAATTCTCCCCGAGCGCTACAGTTGCTGTATTGGTTTCATTATTGTTGATATTGATGCCTGAACGAAAACCGCCCCAGTCAGAAGCATCTGTCATACCTTTACCGTCAATAGTAATATTGATGCCTTCCGCTGCCGTTACTTTGTTGGCTCCTGCGATAACTAAGCCAGTATAATCATAAGTTTTGCCGTCTGCTGTATCGTGCATGGTGATGCTGATGCCCTTGCTGGCAGTAAGCGCACTATTGGTGCCGGTGACCACGATCGCTTCATTCCAATAACCATTAGTGAAAGCAGGCCCGGTAGTAGCGACAGTGACATTATCATAGGTAGCTTGCTTATTGTTCACCGACAAACGATCACCATCATAATCAGCAGCCAGACAATGATGATGCCCGCCGCAGGCCAAAAGCAGACCCAGTGTTACCGATAATGCCAGCTGTTTTTTTCTTTCTGATCTGTTTACCATACAACTCATCTCCCTAAAATTTTATTGTTTATGACCCATCTGTTAAGCAGCAGAGCAACAAAGTATTTTTAACTATCACCAAAGTTTTATATAATTTATCATTCGATTATTTTTGTTTAAACCTAAGTTTATTTATTTTAATTTATAATAACACAGATATCCCCCCCGACAAGACACGAGAAGGATTTTTCTAAAAATTTACCGTCAGTCCCGCGAAATTACGCTACGCGGCACTTGCCAAAAACCGCAAGTGCGTGTGCGTATTTTACTCAATCAATCGGCGAAAACATCGAAAAGATTCCTTAATTTCATAAAAAAACCGCCTACCGAAGTAGGCGGATGGAGAAATACAACAAAAACTATGATTTCATTTTAAGAAATCATGCCCTCGTAACATTTTATATATTGTCTAAATTAGACAAATATTCTGTTAGCAACACTTTTTCTTTACGTAGTTTTATACCTCCTATTAGATTTTGCAAGTATTCTTTATGCTCTATAAAATCTATATCATTGCTAATCTTTTCATTCAACTTACTAAGAAACTCAATTTTTTTATCTAATAAGACGACTTCACTTCCTGACCAGCTTTCAATAGATGGAAACAAATCTATTTCTTTAAAAGCTTTAATATCTTTATTGTTTTCTAAAAAATACAATATGATTTCTATTCGATATATTGTCATATAACTAGAAACTATATTAAAAATTATACTCATCAACTTGTAATCATTACAGTTTTTACTAATATATTCCTTTATCCACTCCACCTTTCTTCTGTCAACCAAATTATCTGTTTCATCATTTTTTCCTGTTTGAAAAAAACATTCCAATCTAAAATGAATTACTGATACAAATTCTTCATGCTGACAAATTAAATCAAAAACATCTTGTATTAATTTATTATAATTATCATTTTCCCATATTATGTCAAAATTAGTAGTATAATTTAAAGAATTTATTTTGCCTTTTTTCAAGGCTGTTATAAATTTTTCAAGAAAACTTGGTTCTTGCAATAATATTCGCATAAACAATTTATTATTACTATCCACATTATTTGCTTTAACCATAATATAGAGATCACCTAGCAATCCCAAGTTACCTTTAAATTTATCCAATAAAAGGTCTATTTCCACATCATCAAGATAATAATGCAATTGAAGGAAAAATTTAATCATGTTAGAATCGCCTCTTTCAAGCATACGCCTTGCTATATTCTCTAAAATATTAGAGCTTTTATTAATATATCTCATAATTCTTCTTAATTCAAAACTTATAGATATTTTTTCTTTGCCCAATTCTTCCAAAATAAGTTCTTCTATCGCTGTTATATGTTTTCCTTTTATATCCTTTTCTTCTAAGGAACATAAAAATTCATAATACCATATATGCTTATCAGAACATGCAACAGACATTAATTTTTCTTCTGTTCCGTTAATACCCAAATATTTGATCATAGTAAGAATTTCTCTATTACGAAGTATATTTAGACTGATATTAGACTTAAAATATAAATCTAAAAATAAAAGATATCTCTCTTTTGAATCCATCATTATACTGAAAATTGTATTAATGCTTCTACTTAGATCCCCAATATTCTCTTCATTAGTTTTTATATATTGTTTGTAAATAGCAAACAAATGCATAAAATCTTCATCTGTATAAGATGAAACTACAAATTGAATTTTACTTTTTATTGCCTGGATTTCTTCATGAATATCATAGTCTTCTTTGAAGTCTTCAACTGGAGCTGTTGCTTCAAATAAAATATAATCCTTATTCAATTTATATTTTTCTGTAAAATCCAGATAATCAATATCTAATCTACAGCAAAGCTCTATAAATTTTTTTATAACCAAATATTGAGCAAAATCAGGTTCAGTTATATTAGCAAAAATCTTTTCTTTTACCAAATCTAAATCATGTTCAAAGATCTGCTTGGAATTTTCTATATCATGTAACATATCAATCCCAAAATCCTTTAAAACCTCATTTATAAAATCAGTGTACCTACTATCTTCATAAAGTTTACCTAATATATCCCAAATTAGTTGTCTTAAAGATAGCAAACCATCACACATTCTGAGAGACATAGTTCCATGTCTCAAGATATTTTTCTTTGTTTCAGCAATATGAACATTGTATTGTAGATAATATTTTACTAATTGCAAAAGTAGCATGGTTTTATTATATTGTTCACCACATTTTGTATCTTCCCATAATTTTTCTATTAATATGTATTCTCTTTCATATTCATGTCTAGATGAGAATTCATCATATCCATATACTTTTGTAAATAGAAAATACAAATCACCTATTATATTCGGATTTTTATCAAAATACAAAAAAATCAATTGAAGTGCTGCTTCATACTTTTCAGAATATTTAAAAGCGCCTAATACATACAAATCCTTATCTTTTAAGTCTAACTGTTTTGTAATATCTTTTAAACAAATTGTTTCTATTTTATTTACAGACATGTCTGTAATCTTATTTTTAAAATAAGATAAAGTTTTTAATTCATTAGAACTATAAAAACATCGTATAACTTCAATTTCTCCAAATTCATCAGTCATTTCGTCCCAAACTTTATTGATCTCCAAATTAATATACGCCATTAATTCTTTAGAATAAAACAATTCACGCAAGGTATTCAATGCGTAAATAATTTTCTTTCTAAAAACTTTGAAACATTTTTTTAATATTTCTGATAGAACTATATATTTTTTCTCAATTAAAACATAATGCAACAAATAATTTCCCAGACTCTGGTCACTAATTTTAGCAGCCCTTTTTTGAAATAAATCTATTATCTCGTCATTGTTAAGTTCAAGACATAATTCATGATATTCAGGCTCACTTATGCTTTGTTCATCAAGTATCGATTTTATTACTGGATCTGATTTATACTCTATTGGTCCTAAAAGTGTTATAACAAAGGCTATAATTATCTTTTTCCTATTAAATTCAAGTGTGCCCAATATTGTACTATAATAATTTTTAAAAATATCAATGGAATTTTCAATGGCCTTGTAACCATTATTCTTAGCAGATATCGCTGCCATCACAGCCAAACGTATATTGCCACTAGCAACTGTTAATATTTTATCTATATAAGCAGAGTTGATTATTTCAAATTCTATGCGTAAAATTTCTTTTATAGATTCATCTGAAAGTTTATCAATTGTTATAATATATGGGATCTTAACTTTACTCACTTTACTTATCACATTTTCACGTGCATAGTCTCGAACTGTTAAAATTAGTTTAACCTTTATTCCCTCAGGTGGATCTATAATATAATATGTGATATGACTTAACATAGTAACTTGATTTGCATCGTCAACAAATAAAATATATTCTCCGGGAGCAGATAAATACATCTTTAAATCATCATATAAATTTTGTCCATTACTCTTTATACATAGAATGTTGATATTTGGAAATTTTAATTTATATTTTCTACAGGCTTCAATAACAAGTCTCGTTTTCCCGATACCAGACTGACCACATAGTAAAATCATGTCTTCATTTTCTAAATCGACAACTAATTTGTCTATCTCGTGGTCGCGATGCAAACATGCTATATCTAATGGTGCATTCATACTATTTTTATCAGATTTTTTTACAAACTCTTCAAGATCAAATATTTGTCCTGTATCCAAATCTATATCTAAATGATCTTTAGCGAGGTATGGGTATTTATTTTCTAAATCATGAGAAACTGTCCCTATACCGATTAATTCAATTTTTATTCCAGGATGTAATCCACATAATATTTCATATTGCTCAGGAGTAATATCAGAAGAAGTATGACAGCATATAATTTTATCTATCTCACTCTTTTGCAGTTTTACTTTTTCCTCATCAAAACAAGAATTTATATCCTTTCTAATTTTATCAAAAGATGTTTTTTCTACAGATCCATGCATTATAAAGATATATTTTCCATTTTCTAACTTAACATAAGAATCTGGGGTCCCTTTTGTAGTTTTATCAGTTCCAGACTGCATTCCCAATGTTTCAATGTTTTCAAATTCATATTTTTTATGAAGATAAGCATCCATTAATTTTTGATACGCACCTGGACTCAAAGATTTTATCCTTGTTTGAATTTCGTTAATTCTACTCATTTTTTCACCTCAAAATTTTATTTATCAGTACTATAATTTTATCATAAGTTTATAATAATAATATAAGCAAATTCATTATCATCGTCCAAAACTTTATACCACTCTAAATTTCATTATAAATAACAAAAACCCCGCACAGGCTGTGCGGGGTTTCTCATTTTACCTTATGCATCTTTCAAATACGGCATGCCAGTCGTTACTCCTCAGGCTGCCGTTTTTTCTCTTCCAAACTCTGCAATACTTTTTTTATTTCCTGCAGTGACATTGGTTTAGTGATATAGTCGTCCATGCCTGCCAGATAGGCTTTACTTACATCTTCGTTAAAAGCATTCGCCGACATGGCAATGATGGGAGTATGTTTGCGTCCCTGCTGCTGTTCCATCTGTCTGATCTGTCTGGTTGCCTCGTACCCATCCATGATAGGCATTTGGATATCCATAAAGATCAGTGAATAATAATCTGCCGGCGCAGTTGCAAACAGCTTTAACGCTTCAATGCCATTCCAGGCTTTCTCCATGCTGACACCGTTCATCTTAATAAATTCTTCAGCTATTTCCATATTCAGTTCGTTATCTTCAACTAGCAACACATGCCCTTTTAAAGTATTTGTGCCAACTAAAGTATCCGTTCTTTCGTCCACTTTATCAGCTTGTTTACCTGTCATGATTTGTAAGATCACATGATAAAGATGTGATCTGAATAACGGCTTGGCCAAGAAAGTATTGACGCCCATATTTTTGGCTGCTTCGGCGATTTCTTCCCAATCATAAGCCGTTAAAATAATAATAGGAATTGCATCACCCATAATTCTACGAATTTGGCGCGTTGTTTCAAGCCCGTCCATTACAGGCATCTTCCAGTCGACGATTACTGCATCGTAATCACTCTCATTACTGTGCGCTTCAGCAATTTTAATTAATGCTTCTTCTCCTGATAAGACCCATTCACTGCTGATACCAAATTCTTTCAACATTTCTGTTGTATTTTCGCAAACACTTTAATCATCGTCGATCACCAATTTATATTGTTGTGCCGAAATAAATTATTAGCGCTATTTTAAGGAGACAATTGTTTTTATATTTGCACAAAAAAGTCAGGACAGCACGATTCGTGCTGTCCTGCTTGCGGCAGACTCCAAAAAAGACTGCCTTTATAAAAATTGAATTTTGAGAAGCGGTTTAGAAGGTCCAGCGAGCGCCGATGTTCCACTGCCAGTCTTTTTTGAAGTCGCTGCCTGCGCTGCGTTCTACGTCAAAATAGAGGTGGCTGCTTCTGCCTGTTTTTAAAGCCGCGCCGATACCGTATTCAAACCAGGTATCATTAAAGATATCGCTGACGGTCACTGCGCCGCTGCTGTCGTGCATGCTTACGTCATAGCCGCCGCCAAACTCGTGCAGAAGGTTGGCTTTAGCATAGACGATACCTGCAGAGCTGACCTCTTTGCCGATGTTGAAGCCAAGGCGGCCAACGGCGCTTTGGATGCCGCTTTGCCTTACTTCGATACCGTTATTGGCCGTATAGTTGTCGCCGCCCAGATAACCAAGCGTAAACTGTGCCTGCGGCTCGATGTACCAGCCGTTTTGCAAAGTGTTTTTGCGGCCGTATTCAGCACTCAGCGACACGCCTGTATTATTAAAGTCACCGGTGATCTTGTTGCTGTTGGTATCGTAAACAGCAAAATCATTGTCCATATTGCTGATTTTAAAGACGACATCCAGGTAATGCCCTTTGCTGCCGATCTCGGTAGTATAGAAACTGATAGCCTTATTGCTGTTATCGCCACTGCCGCTGCTGTAACCGCTTCTGCCGTCAGTATAGCTGAGCGCCGCGCCCTGATAACGTTTTACCTCAGCAGTGTTTTTAGTCAGCTCGTCATAGCCCAGCTCATAAGCCGTATATTTATTTTCAAAACCAAACTTGCCGCTGCGGCCGATTTTACTGCCGTGGGTGCGGAACCAAGCACCCGTTTGCTCGTCGCCGTTGTGGCGCAGTTCGCCCATGCGTTGTAAAAGCTTATCGTTTTCAGTACGCCAGGTATGGTAGTTGAGAGCATTGGCCGCAAGAATGGTATCGACGCTGGTAGTAGGTTTGTCGCCGGGATCCAGATTAGAAATTTTATCTAAATACCAGTCAGTAGTATAGCCAGCTGTATCGCTTTGTTTGTTTGCCAGATCGTAATGAGTATAGAACAAAGTCCCTTCGCGATCTTTAGCGGTAAATACACCGTCGCCATTGGTGCTGGCCAGTAACAGTCCATGCCCTTCGTTGCTGTCTTCTGCCGGAACGTAGTTATCTTTTTGGTAAATGTCCAATATCTGGCTGCCGCTGAAGTCGTCATTTACAAAAATCTTGTCACTTTCCATACTGCGTACATCTATATCCTGTTTAAAAATACTGCCTGTACCGACAAGCTTTTGTACTTCCAGTTTGCTGTAACCATTTTTATCCGCCCGCATGTCGACAACAGCACCGTTATTCATCGTTAAAGAAGTCAGATTGCTGGCAGCAGTCATGTTCCAGAAAGAAGCGGCATTATTCATGCGCAGATCAATAGCATTGTCTTTATTATCTTTTGAAGTTTTTATTTTACCGTCTATTTTTACAGTGCCGGCGCCGGAGTTATTGATGTGGATCTGTCCGCCACCAAAAGCTTTGATCAAAGTGTCTTTCTGAGCCGTAGTGTCAAAATCGCCATTAAGATTTAAAACTCCGTTTTTGCCTTCTGCTTGGGCGGCGATAGCGGCTTTAGTAGCGACAGAACCATTAAAGGTAACATTGCCGTCGCCCGAAGCTAAGATAGCGATGCTGTTTGCTTCCGCTGACCTCGATGAAGGCATCCTGCCCGACAAATGTAGCTGCACCGTTGCCGGAGCCAACACTTAACCCATTGCCATTCTCATCACCCAGGGCTTTGATATTCAGCAGGCCATTTACCGTACCCTGAGAACTATCAACTACATGAAAGGCACCGCTGCTGTTACCATTGGTAAAGATACTTACATTTTGGCCTTCCAAGACTGAATCCAAGTACAGATGTATCCCTGTTGCATTGCCGTTTTCATTATCGGCTACTACCGTAAGGTCATCGGTAAATTTTGCTGTACTACCAACTCCGGCTTCTAATCCATGAGCCGTTTTACCGCCAAAGGCCTGCAAAACAGTTTCGCCCATAGTGGCGTTAGCATTATCATATAAAAACAAAGCCATATTATCGCCTTTATCGTTATCCAGATACTTATTATCCGCAAAACTGTCGGCAACAGTAAGCACGGTTTTGCCCGCAGCATTGATAGTGCTGCCATCACAAGTGATACCTATATTGTCACTGCCGCCAAGAACAGTGATATTAGCTGCGCCGTTAAAGTTCATAGTGCTGTTGTTCCAGGCGCCGATGCCGTAATTGATCGCATCGGCATTGGCATGAGCGATGCTGGTAATATTTAAGGAGTCGTTAAAAGTGACTGTGCCGCCAGCGCCATTTCCCCAAAGGTTGAGGCCATTGATGTTCCGATCGTCTGCTGAACCCTTCAGATTTATGTTTACAGCTCCAGCTGCTTCAAAGTTACTGCCGTTGGAGACTATCATTCCATAAAGGTTATCATCGGAGAATGTCCCCTGCGACCGGTCAAGGTCTATGGTCAAAGCATTGCTCGCAGCTGTAGAATTTTCTGCTACCAGCAGACCGTTATAGTTGTCGCCACGGATAATAGTTTGTTTATTGTTGAAATTTAAAGTGCCGTTACCGGCAACAGTTACGGCATCAGACCACGCTTCTTTAATATTGTTTGTAATGGCAACTGTATCGCCGCCGAAATTTATCGTACCGCTGTTTGTTCTTACAGCGCCAAGACCGTGGCTGCCGGTTACACTCAGTTCGCCTGATGTAATTGTAATGTCCGTAGTTTCACCATTGCCGGCATATACAGCGTAGCCCTTGTCTACTATGATCGTACTGCCCTCTTCGTATGATTTAGTCGTATCATGAACGGTTTCGGTTTCGTGTACAGGAGCGGCTTCAACTATCGACATACCTAGCATTGCACTGTATGCTATAGGCATTGCAGTTAAAGCGTATAATATTTGACTCTTAAGCTTACCTTTTGATATTAGTTTTTTCATCATCATAAATTTGCATCCCCCATATCTTAGTTCTTTTAGCGATTTTCAGCTTAGCAAATACCATTAATAAGTAATTTTCTTTATTACTATATTTTGATTCATTTGCAATACTTGAAATATATTTTACCACGTTTGTACCCCCCGCAAGACACTTGCTTTGAACTTGTGTAAAACGCCTGCGAGTCTTGCCCGGCGCATTACGCCAGCAGCTTTAAAACTGTCGGCGTCTGCGCGTTTTTTTATGGTTCTATTACTTTTTGCGTTTCACCAACCTCAGCAATCACTCCCAGAGCACAGCCCCTGTAAATCATACTAAAAATACAAAAAACGCCTGCTGTTGAGGCAGACGCTGCAAAACAATAAAAACCTCCTTTATTCAAATAATAGAAATAACAACTCATCTTTAAACGGTTTTAAGTATTTTTCTGTAAAATATATACTTGTAAGTTTTTTATAGATTATATAAAAAAACTGCCTTTTCAGACAGTTTTCTTACCATACGCAATAATACTCTCAATATTAAATTGGAAATAATTCGCAATCAAAAATCGCTATTATATCCTTCCATGCATCCAACTGGCAATTTCATCAGCTTTGCTTTGAGAAACTATCCCTTTATCAATATAACTTCTTAAAATTGCCACTAAGCTTGAGAAATCATTTTCCGTAAATTTCCTGTGAGCCTCAATAGCATACACTTCATCACAAAAAACCTTGCCTATCGCTTCATCAGATTGCCCAGAATCAAATAGTCTAATCAGATCATTTACCCATCCCTGAGCAATTTCACTTCTGCCAGTAGAGGTAATCCCTCCTCCGCTACCATCCACAGCATCTCTGTGGATAGCATAATCAAGCGCATAAGTCATAGAATCGCGATAAGTAACTCCGTGGCTATGCAAAAATACTGAGCCACGGATAACAGCGCCTGGAATAACATGTTCCCATTCTCCTCTGCTATCCAATAAATCGCTGGCAGAACCTCCCTCCTTATAAATTTTTACACGACCACACCTTTCACCATGGTCACAATTTGGATCAGTACAAATAATACACATAACCAATACCTCCTTATATTTTAATCTGATTTTAGAATAACATTAACCTGATTTACAATGGTGGAAAATGCCGCCTTCCGCAAAATAATAATTTAAATACTCAGACAAAAAAAGAGCAAACCAAAATGGTTTGCTCTTTTTTATGATAAACTTGCTGTCTGCCGGACTTATTTTTCTTCTATGCCCTTCAGCATTTTTATGACCCGCACAACTTCGTCGATCGTGATCTCGCTGTGCTTTTTTTCGTCGGTTTTTTCTGCGCCTCTGACCAGATAATCCAAGCTTACCTGCAGGATATCACAGACCCGGCACAGCATCTGCAAAGTGATCCCGCTGCGGCCATGCTCGATATTACTCAGGTGTGTCTGCGAAATACCCAGTTTAGAGGCGCATTCAGTCTGTGAAACCGCCAGCTTCAGCCGCATGATCCTGATCCTGGTGCCGATCTCTTTATAATCGATGCTGTTATCAAATGCTTTTCTGCCCATCTGCTATTCAGCTTTCGCTGTATCTTCAGCCAAAATCTGTTCTACACGATAGGAAACGGTTTTCTGTCTGGCGGCTGCGGCCTGGGCAGTCAGCTCCTGCTCGCGTTGTTTGTCTTCTATCACTTTACGGGCTTTTGATTCCGAGCTTCTGCCAAAGCGGAAGGTCGCGCCGACATTAGCTGCCTTCTCACTGCCGCTGATCGAAAAACCCACGCTCAAAAGGACGTCTTTATTGGGGTTGTGGAACAGACCTGCCGCAATAGCGCTTTCACCGCTGTAAGTACCTGCCGCCATCGAGAATTGAGTCGGGGCATCCGGGTCATATTCCAGCGGATGCAGGCCGGCCATAGCGACTGCCAAAGCTCCGACTTTATCAATGCGTCCGTCCAGCTCGTCGATGCGGTTGCTTAAGCCGTCGATCCGCCCGTCTAAACGCTGTACTTCCTGGATGCGTTCTGTCCGTTCGGTAGTGATTGCCTGCGTATTTTTTTCGATATTTTCTTTGTTGGTCGCGATGCCTTGTTTATTAGTTTCAATATCCGCTGTGTTTTGTTCTATCGCCGTAGAATTTTCCGAAATCTTTTGACCCTGCTCACTTAAAGTCTTATCTTGTTCAGTATTTTTTTCTTGGGCCTGTTTGGCCTCTAAGTATGCTCCAGTAGCCTTTGAATGTGCGTCAGCAGCTTCCTTCTCTGCTGCCTCTGCAGTCTCTTTTGCAGTTTCCGCATCCCTATTTACTGCTTCCAAATCTTTTTGTGTTGCTAAGGCGCCGGCAGCTTTTATAGCATCTTTATCCGCTTTAACATCCGCATCATTCATGACATCTAAACCTGCATGTATTTCCAAACCAGTACCAATCGCAGCCGCATAGCTTTTTAAACAAAAGTCCCCCCCATATGTACTCCGCCCATTATCAGGCTCAAAACGACCGCCTTTGCTAAAACCTTATTCATCCTTTTCATATTCTTTTACCCCCTTGAGATTTATTTAGCATCTTTCTAAAACATGCTAAATTTATTTCACCGTATTTATTCAACATCCAGCAAAAAAATCCTGCTCTCTTTTTGCATATTTAAGCAATTGCAAGGGATAAATTAGCCATTTTATGTATATTAATATCATATTTTATAATATTAATTCATTTTATTTCTTCATCTGCCAGCATTTCTATTTTTTATGTTTATTTCTTATTTATATTATTTTCGATTATTTGCTTTTATTTCCTAACTTGCGAAATCAGAAAAAATTTTTATACATTTTACTTTTTTAAATGCCAACTCAACAGCAAACAGTATTCTTATTACAAATATAACAACTTTCAGCACACTCTGGCCGCCGTACCCGAACCGCAGCTGTCAAATCGCGTCCACTCTTAAGAAGGGTGGTTCGCTCAGCCCTATAAGGGCATAACAAAAGCCAGCGCCTAAATGCCGCTGGCTTTCACTCCGTTCAAGCCACTGTGGTATGACTACTTGCTACCCGTAAATGGGTCTACATATTCTTTTTTGCTTAATGAATCTTCCATTTGATCTATTTTGTATTGTTGCAGTATTTAATCCTACTGTACTTACATAATATCCTGTAGCACAGAAATTCCTATTCCCAAACTTATCTTTCAAGTTTGCATGTCTTTCGAATATTATCATTGCACTTTTCCCTTTGAGATATCCCATAAAACTTGAAACATTATATTTTGGATATCTTATCTTAACTGATTGGATATTATTTTCATTCTGTATTTCGGTGTGAAAACCATATGATATTTGCATACCCATTTGGTATGTACTAAACTATTTGTCATAAAGCAACATCCTTTCCTTTGTATATTTTGTGACTTGAACACTTTCATTATATACGGAAAGATGTTGCTTTTTTGCTTAAGCTTTAATCTCACCCACATAGCGGGCGGTTGTTAAATAAGCGTTTCACTCTTATTTGTCGCTAAAGCACATAATAAAAAACACCGCACAAAATGTACGGTGTCTTGGTGTTTTATAATTTATTTTTGGGATTCGGCCGCTGTTTAAAACAGTGATAACTGCAGTAATACTGCCGCCGGCGTCCGGCCAGTGCAGTATAAACATGGTAGGTTTTGTTGCAGGAAAATTCCTTGCCGCAGATCGGGCAGACTTCCAGCAGGCTTTTTAAAGGGCTGCCAGAAGCACCATTGGCACCGCTGTTTATCCCACTGCCGAAAACATCCTCATCTTTTTTCATAAATATCACTCCTGCCCTGCTCCATTTGCCAAGTTTTCTAATACTTGTTTTTCGTATTATCAATTATACTTTTTATTATATAATTAATAAATTTATATAATTTTTCAGCACGGTTTATTATAATACATCAAATCAATTCCTGCAAGATTTTTGCCGTATAATTTATATTTTATTTTCCAAGCCTGACTTATGACGTCTTCCGGCCTTTTTTACATACAGCCTGCTGCAGATAAAAGAAGTAAACGGGATCGTAAACAGGATGCCAAAGCTGCCGATAACGGCCTGCAGGATCTCTACGACCACCATTTCCTTGTTCAGCAGATACAGCAGCGAATGGTTATAGGCAAAGAACAGCAAAACTATAGTCAGTGAACCGCCGATATATGCCAGGATCAGCGTATTGGACATCATGCCCAGAATATCGCGGCCGATATTATTGCCAGCCTGCAGCAGCATTTTCCTCGTAGGTTCAGCAGTAGTAGCCGCCAGCTCGTTCAGCGCCGAAGCAATATCCATCGCTACATCCATGATCGCTCCCAAAGCGCCGATAATGATCGCGCTGAATATGATCGCTTTCAGATCGACCGGGTCAGCAGGATTCAAAAACAGCAGGTACATGGAATCCTCGTCTACCAGCCCCGTAAGCTGCAAAAAACTGTCTGCAGACGCACTGATAAGCGCCGCAATGACAAGTCCGCCGATACAGCCCAAAATAGTCGCGATCGTTTTTCTGCTGATGCCATTCACCAGCAGCAGATTAGTCACGACAATAAAAGCACAGGTCAGGATCGTCCAGCAGTAAACGTTCTTGCCCGACAGTATCGCCGGCACAAAAACCGCAAAGATCGACAGGCAGCAAAAAATCAGAGAGATCAAAGTATTTACGCCCTGCATCCGTCCAAAAGCGATAATACTTAAAGCAAAAACAGCAAACAGCCACATCAGTACATTACTGCGCAGATGCTCGGCATAACTCCATTCACCCTGACTGCTCTGTCCCGGCAGCAGCAGCACCTTATCGCCAACGGCTACATCGCGCCCAACCGCAAAACTGCCGGCTTTATTCTGCGCAGCCGTCACTTTGACGCCTTCCTGCTTTCCTGACAATAATTCGGCTTCAAATCTTATCTGCTCAAATTTAGCCCCGGCTGCTGCCGGTAAAATCTTCACTACCCTTGCCTCAACAACGTCAGTAGGCGATTTCTCTTTAAAAAAGCTTAAACCCTGCACAGCAAAATAATGCCCCGCCGCAAGATACAGCACAGCCAGAACGATAGTAACGAGATAAACAAATTTATTTTTCAAGGTACGACCTCCAAAATTTATTTAAAATAAATTTTGGCAGTTCTCAATTATCAAGACGCACTTTCAGCCCGATCAGCGTCAGCCTTGCCAGACTGGCAGGCAAAGCCCTGCTTCCAACACTTTCAGCCGGAGCTGACAGACTCAGCAGCAATGGCAGCAGCGCCGGCAGAACATAATTAAGACAGCTGCCGATAACGCTGACCGTCAGACACACCGGACAAGCTGTTCCGCTGCAGTCATGTCCGTGACTGGCCTCTACATATAGAGGAGCCCAGACTGCGCCGACAGCAATAACCAGTATCAGCAGTAAAGCTGTTATCGATTTATAATTACTTTGTTTTAAAGTCATGGCGTTCACTCTCAAAACAAAATTTTTCTGTTACTCTATTTATTAATATACCACAAAAATTTCCACTGACTTGTGAACTTTTTACTACTGCTCACAGTACCGCCCAGCTACTTCAGACAGTAATAAAAAACAGGCCAGCCTTCTAAAAGCTGACCTGCTTTTTATTCATGCCTGCTATCAGGCATTTTCATAATATCTGATTACTTTTATGCGCCGCATTCTTTTATCATTAGCTTTGACCGGCGCTTCATCACACTCCGGATCGACCAGATCCTCCAGCCTGCACCCAAAAATACTGCGCAGCTTCAGCAGCAGTTTCAAACTGCCGGGGACTCTGCCATTTTCAATATTGCTCAGGTGGGTCTGCGTTATATCCAGCATTTCCGCCAAAGCTGTTTGCTGAATGCCCTGTTTTACTCTTCTGACTTTGATTTCATTGCCTATTTTTTTCAAATCGATACTTTGCATATTCGTCCCACCACTTTCTTTAAAAATCTTTTTGCTTAGCTTTAATCAAGGTAACGAATGACCCTGACTCTCTTTTTCCTGGGTTTGTTTTCATCTTCCAGACAAAGCAGTTCGTCGATCGTACAGCCTAAAATATTTTTCAGCTGCAGCAGCAGCTCCAGGCTAAGCATAGCGCGGCCAACTTCGACGTTGCTCATATGTGTCTGCGAGATCCCTAATTTTTCTGCCATCGCTGTCTGCGAGATCAGTTTCTGCATCCTTCTTACTTTGATATTCATCCCTATTTTTTTTCTGTCTAAAGTTTCCATTTTCCACTCCTTACTGTGTACGTATGCATATAGCTTCCTTTAAAAAAATATATCCTGCATTTCTACACGTTTTTCTATTTCAAATTTCATCATAATTGCAAACTGTACACCAACATTTTTAATGTTTAATTATTTTGCCAATTAAATTAAGTATAGTTTATTGTTTTTATTATAGCATTTATTAAAAACTACCACAATATCTTATATAAAAATGTTGCTCCAAGCCGTTTTTAATCACATATTAAACTTTTTCATATTTTTAACAGAAGTAATTTTGTATTAATTAATAAAATTATATTTTTTATTCGTTTACATTTGTTATTTCATTCTTTAATAAAAATAAAGTATTTTTAAATTATATCTAATCGTTTTTTCAAATAACTAAATTTACTATATGTTTTACTATAAATGTTTATGTTATAATTTACTTGTAATATTTTCGAAGGGATATTGGCGATGTTAAGCAAAAATACGCTATTTGAATTTCTTTATCAAAATTTACACGACCAGATCACCTGCGGCCATCTGAAACCTGGCGATACTCTGCCTTCCATGCCGCAGCTTGCAGCCATTTATAATGTCGGCATCCGTACCGTCAAAGATGTTTTGGCCAGATTAAAAACAGAAGGCCTGATCCAAACGACAGAACGCAAACCGGCACGTGTCATTTACCAGGCTGAAAAAAACAGTGCTTCTCAAAGCTATGCTGTTGGTCTGCTGCGGCGTCAGGAGTCGCTGACAGAAGTTTATCAAACCATGGGGCTCATTTTACCGTCCATTTTTCATTTTTCTGCCGCACACTGCGATATCAAAAAGCTGCCTTCCTATCAGAAGCTGCTCAAAAAAAATAACTGTCAGGATACTGCAGCGCTCGATGCCGCTTTTTCAGCCCTGCTGAACGAACTGCTGCGCAGCTCCAACAATCTGCTCTATAACGATCTGTATAACAGTCTGAAAACTTATTCTAAGGTTACTTTAGCGGCACCTAAAAATATGCTGTTTAAGTATGATCCGGAAACCTTCCGGTTGCTGCTGGCTGCTTTACAGAGTAATGATTACCAGCTTGTCAATAAGCGTTTCAATGATATGTATCTCAGCTTTTCTGTTTCAGTCAACAAATATATCCGGAAAGTATACAAAAAATACCAACAGGCAGAGATTCCAGAACCTGTTTATGATTATAACTGGAGCGCTGAAAAAGGACGCGACCATTACTATACCCAGATCGCCCGTGACCTGATCGATAAGATCGCCGCCAGCATCTATGAGCCCGGTACACTTTTACCTTATGAAGCTGTGCTGGCCAGAAACTACAAAGTCTCTATTTCCACGATCCGCAAATCGCTGGCTCTGCTCAACGAGATCGGCTTCGCAGAAACCATCAATACCAAGGGCACTATTGTCAGACTGCCGCCTACCTTCATCACCGCTAATTGTATGCAGAACGAGCGTTACAAAAAAGATACGCTGATCTATCTCAGCGCTTTGCAGCTAATGTCAGTTATTATCAAGCCTGTCGCTGTGGCCGCAGCCGGCAGGATCGATCCCCAGACACAGAAAGCCTGGCGGTCAGAATTTGGTCAGCCAGGTAAAGTACCCCTGGCCTTAATGGTCAATTCCCTGATCGAACTTACGGAGCTGCAGCCGCTGCAGGCGATACTGCAGGAAACCAATAAACTGCTGCACTGGGGTTATTATCTGGCTTTTCACCGCCAGAATCTTGCAGGAACGACGGATACTCTTTGCAAATATACATGGCAGGCTTATTTACACCTGGAAGCACGGGATATTGAAGGTTTCAGCACTTATCTGGCAATTTGTTTTTCCTATATCCTTGAAACGATCCGTGATTTTATTATACAGCATGGCCTGCAGGAAGCCGCAAAGCTTGCAACACCTTACAAGATACCCGCTTTAAATATCAAATAAAAAAATAGACCTGCCATAAGGCAGGTCTATTTTTGGGGAATATCTTCAAACAAGGCAGAGAGGGTTGCAATCTACCTTGCCGAAAATCGACTTCACAAATTTTAAATATTGCAATATTTAAATTCGCAATATTTTAATTTATGTTATTATAGCACATTCCCATTTTTTTCAAAATAGTTTTTCAGAAATTTATTTTTAAATCAAAAAGCAGCTTCTCCATTATTAAGAAGAGAAGCTGCTTTTACATTTTTCCAGGAATATTCCCTGCTGTTCTCACAGCATATTTTCATCAAATACGACAAAAACATTTTTTCCTTTTTCCTTGGCTTTATACAAAGCTCTGTCCGCTTTCTGATACAGGTCGTCAAAAGCAGCACCGTCGTCAGATTCACAGAACACCATCCCGATACTGCAGGATATCTTCAGCCCTTCTTTTGCCGCGCCTTTAGTGTACAGACTGCAGATCTGCCCGGCTTTCACCAGGGCATTTTCCATACTGGTGATATCACACATCAGCACCGCAAATTCATCGCCGCCGATACGGCCCAGCAGATCCGAGCTGCGGAAGCTGCGCTCAAGATTGGCAGTAAGCTCACACAGCACCGTATCACCGAAGGCATGGCCCCTGCTGTCGTTAACATTTTTAAAATCATCAATATCCAGCAGGAAAAAGGCATGCTGCCGTTTCGAGCTGTCAGCTAAAACCTCATTGACATATTTTTCAAAAACAGCCCGGTTATAAATACCCGTCAAAGAATCGCGCTCAGCCTTATGCTGCATCCGTGCAAATTTATTCTGCGTATCGTTGATATCCAGAACATTACCTAAAACACGCTTGATCTGCCGCTTATCATCAAATACCACCGCCATATAAAAACGATACCAGTGATAATCGCCATCAGAATTATGCAGGCGTCCCTGAAAAACTGTCCTGCCGGCCCTTTGCAATTCTGTCAGAGCCTTCTGCACGGCGCTGATGTCTTCCTCATGAAAATACTTATTTAAACTGCTGCTATTCTTTTCCGCAATAGTATCAGTAATAAAGCCGCCCAATTTTTCCAGTATCTGTTTTTCGGTATTATGCCCGGCCGCACCTTCACCGGTATTTTTAACGATCAGAAATTTACATGCTTTCAGATCAAATTCAAACATACAGCCTTCCATCAAGCCCGCAGTCAGCCGCAGACCCTCTATCTCCGCGTTGATCTGTTTTAAGCGGTCTTTTTCGATCTGCCGCCAGATATAGATGATAACGAGAAAGCACAGACAAATGAGCAGGAAATATTTTCCCATCGTATCCCGGGCGATCTTATTCAGCATCTGCTGATCTGCCAGCAGATTGGTTCCTGAAACGATCTGGAAAGTGTACCAGTCGTTAACTTCTGCAGGCGCAAAAACTACATACTGTGTCTCGCCAAAGATATCAGTATAATAGAAAGCGCCGCTTTCTTTATTGGCAATATCTTTTTCCAGGTCTTGCTCCGTCATCGAACAGCCAATGGCTTCCTGCTCCAGGAATTTAAAGAAATTTCCCTGCTTGCCATTGCCGATGCCCATAATCACATCGCCCTTTTCATCTGCGATCATTGTAATGCGGTCCTGCTGCATATTCAGCACCGCCAGCAGCGTTTTCGTCGCATTGTCAAGATCATAGGCTTCATGGACAACGCCGATGACCTCTTCATCCTTATACAGTGGCTTAGCCAGAATAACTACTTTTCTGCCGCTGGACGGCAAAACGACCGGTCCTTCAACAACTTCTTCTCCCTCTAAAGCCCTTTTATAATAATCCTGATCCAGGATATCGATTTCCTCGCCATTGCTCATCAGGGTTTTCTGACCACGATAAGTAAGTCCAACAGTCGAAAAATGCCCTGTGTTGGAAACTGTACTCAAAAGATTGATCAAATTATCCTTCTGCCCTTCATATCGAGGAGCGTTTTTCAGTACGATATCCAGCAATTCATTCTGCCGCTGGATCTCGGTATGCAGAATAACCTTGGTATGATGGGCTGCATCCAACAAATAATCATAAGTCTGACGTTCCAGAATGTCCTTTTGTCTGGCACTGAAATTGAACGCAAAAGAAACCGCCAGGATCAAAACTGAGATTATAGTTATGACGATCAGCTCACGATGCAGTTTTCCCCACATAAAGCTACCTCTTTCTATTTTTTACAAATGCTCTCTGAATTCTCCAAAATAAAACAATTAGGTTATCCGCTATTAATTATAACCTATTTTTTATATTATAGCATTTTTACTTTTAACAAATAAACACTTTTATCTTTGTTTTTTAATCCCGGCCACTGTTTTTTACTGCCGCCGAAAAAAAAAAGCAAAACACCGCTTTTACAAAAAGCGGTGTTTTGCCTGTAGGAAGCTATATATGAGATGTAATTGCCGTTAAGGCTTAAACATGGCTGTTGGAAACTTCAACAGTTTTGTTCATGACGTTGGTAAAGAATGTAACCGGCACCATAGTCTTGCCATTTACTAAAATCGGAGCGTTGTCCAAAGTAATGGTTTGGCCATTGCGTACATATTGGTTGCTGCCAATAGTCATAAAATAGGTCTGATCACCTTTTTCCATCGAAACATTTTGCATACCGGCATCCCAGAATACCTGGTAGTCCATTTTTTCCATCAGCGGACGCAGGGGCAGGTATACTGTATCTTCTTGAACCATGATGGCTTCATCAGGAGTTAATACCAGCTCTTGTTGATCCATAACGATGGTTCCTGCACCAAGATGGACTTTGATATCGGCACTGTTGGCTTTAGCAATAGACCAGCCAAAAATGCCCACCAATAATAAGCAGACCACTACGATTACAGATTTTTTCATTTTCATTGACCTCTTTCCTTTCCTGCTGAGCAGGTTTTGTTTACGATTTTTATTATATACACTTTTTCATCTGTGTGAAGTTTTCAATATTTAAATATCAACTAGAAAAAAATTACAGTTTACTTACAAAAATACTTTTTCCGCCTTTTTTACAGGTCTGAATGGCGCATTTTAAAGCCCTTAACCCCCCTGAAACAGTAGAAGTAAATAAAAAAACGACCTTTGTAAGCGCAGTACCTGCAAAGGTCATTTTTGAGTATAAAAATTTTTTAATCCAAAGACTTGACGATCACCAGAACAGGAAACGCCGCATCGGGCAGATCGCTATGAGCACCGCCGCAGACCTTTTCTTCATAAGCGTCCCGGTCCAGCAAATCAAAATCTACAATAATATCGTCACTGTAATATTCCTGAGCCGGCTCAATATCTTCTTTGCGGATACCCTGCCAGGCAGCTTTCGGCACTTTTGCCGCAAAAAATTCCAAAGTCGATGATTTAGCATGATAAATCTGGATCGCGTCTTCTGCGGTATACAACATAACTTTCAACTCCTGTCTTTTCAAGATCAACGGCGCGCTGCCAATGAATGACAGCATCGCTTGTTGTTATTATCACTATATCACAGAAAGCAGCGACAGTCAAAAATCTTAATAATAATTATTAGTTGCATTATTTTCTAAAATATTATTACTAAAAAGCGGTACTGCCGCCATATCAGGACAGTACCGCAAGTCAGATTTATTTATTATGCCTCGATCGGCTCGTCCTGCAGGGCTTCATAGCCTTCCTCGCCAGTACGTATCTTAACGACGTTCTCTACATCATAGATAAAAATTTTACCGTCGCCATACTTACCGGTATAAAGCACTTTTTTCGCAGCTGCCACCACCGCAGCCACAGGAATAGCCGAAACAACAAGTTCTACTTTGACCTTGGGCAGCAGATGCACGCTTACTTCCGCACCGCGGTAATATTCGGTATTGCCTTTCTGCAGCCCGTAACCCAAAACCTTCGTTACCGTCATACCGGTAATACCAAGTTTATCCAAAGCTTCCTTCAAGATCTCAAAACGCAGCTGCGAAGTAATGATCACGATCTTCGTCATTTTCGGTCTGCCTGCTGACGGCAGAGCGGCAGTAACGTGAGTAACGGCAGCACCAGCCTCTGCTGCTTCCTGAGCAGTCACAGCACCATGGAAATCTTCTGCTGCCGGCATAAAATCGGCATAAGAGCTGGCTAGACCATGCTCTTCCATATCCAGCCCGGCGATTTCCTCACGCGTGCTGACCCGCAGCCCGATAGTTTTATCGAGGATTTGAAAAATCAGCGTCATCACGATACCGATATAAGCCGCTACCGCTGCAACTCCTGTCGCCTGAATGATCAGCAGCTCACTGCCGCCGCCGTACAGCAGACCGCCGTCTACTGCAAAAACACCAACCAGCAGCGTGCCCAGCGCACCGCAGACTCCATGTACCGAAATTGCGCCGACAGGATCGTCGATTCTGGCAATCTGATCAAAAAATTCTACTGCAAAAACGATCACAAGCCCGGCAATGATACCGATCACAAAAGCTCCCGGAACACTGACTGCGTCACAGCCAGCAGTAATAGCGACCAATCCTGCCAGCGCGCCGTTCAAGGTCATCGATACATCAGGCTTGCCGTAACGCAGCCAGGTCAGGAACATCGTTGCCGTCGCGGCAGAGGCAGCGGCCATATTAGTAGTAACAAAGATCCTGCCCATTGATGTCAGGACATCGTCACCGGTCGCGCAAACTGTAGAGCCGCCGTTAAAGCCAAACCAGCCGAACCAGAGAATGAATACGCCCAAAGCGCCCAGCGTCAGGCTGTGTCCCGGTATGGCATTAACACTGCCGTCAGCATTATATTTTCCAATACGCGGACCAAGTATCTTGGCACCGACAAGCGCGGCTACACCACCAACCATATGGACCGCCGTAGAACCGGCAAAATCATGAAAACCCATGGCGCCGAGCCAGCCGCCGCTCCAGATCCAATGCCCCGAGACCGGATAAATAACCGCGCTGATCAAAATACTGTAGATACAGTAAACAGAAAACTTCGTCCGTTCGGCCATAGCACCTGATACAATAGTCGCCGCCGTAGCACAGAAAACAGTTTGAAAGATAAAAAAGGCCCAGGACGGATAAGACGCCCCATAGTCGTTTTGCACAAAAAAATCAGGCGCACCGATCAAACCGCCGATATCCGTGCCAAACATCAGGCCAAAGCCAATGATCCAAAAAACGATACTGCCCAGACACAGGTCCATAAAATTTTTCATCACGATATTGCCGGCATTTTTAGCTCTGGTAAAACCGGTCTCGACCATGGCAAAGCCCGGCTGCATAAAAAATACCATAAAAGCGCCGATCAGTACCCACATCGTATCCGCTGCTGCGTATTTTTCCATCATCATAGTCCCCCCACATCCAATCATTTTAGCTCTATTTATAAAAAAGAAGCGTATCCTCAGCGGATACGCTTCTTCGCGTTGTCAGCTTCCCCTGGGCGTCCTTTAATTGTTGACGCCGTAAAGCAGCTTGCCGTAGGTCGGATACGGCAGATAGTCTTCACCGATCAGCTCTTCGGCAGCATCAGCATAGCTGCGCAGGAGCTCCATTTCTTTTAAAACCGTGTCATGATAATAGTTGGCCTCAGCTTTCATATCAACGCATTTTTCAGCACCTTTCAGCGCTTTGGCCAGCTTTTCACCGCTGTTATACATTTTAGCGGTCAACTCGGAAATCTTCGCCGCCAGATCAGCTTCAAAGCAGTTTTTGATCCCCAAGTCCTTTTTGGCCGCAGCATTGCCCAGCAGGTCATTAGTATAAGCCGCTGCCGCCGGCAGGATATCCTTATACAGCATATCCAGCATCGTCAAGGCTTCGATATTGATCGTTTTGGCATATTTTTCCAGCATGATCTCCACCCGGGAACGCACCTCGGCCGCTGTAAAAATACCGTGTTTAACAAACAATTCGATATTTTTTTCCGCTTCCATATAAGGCAGCGCTTCCGGTGTGGATTTAAGATTAAGAAGCCCCCTCGATTTGGCCTCTTCTACCCATGCGTCCGTATAACCGTCACCGTTGAACACGATACGTTTATGCTTGACGATGGTTTCTTTGATCAATTTCTTCATGGCAGCATCTTTATCGGCTGCTTTTTCTAATTTGTCTGCGAATTGATTCAAAGCTTCGGCAACGATAGTATTGAGAACGATATTAGGGCCGGCGATAGAAAACTCGCTGCCCAGCATTCTGAACTCGAACTTGTTGCCGGTGAAAGCGAACGGAGACGTACGGTTTCTGTCCGTATTATCCTTGGTCAGTGCCGGGATAACATCGCCGCTCAATTTCAATAACGCCGCCGCGTCAGGATTGTACTGCTTCCCTTTTTCGATAGCTTCCAGAATATTGGTCAGCTCCGTCCCCAGGAAAACAGATACTATCGCAGGAGGCGCTTCGTTCGCGCCGAGACGATGATCGTTACCGGCGCTGGCTACACTTACGCGCAGCAGATCCTGATATTCATCAACAGCTTTGATGATAGCTGCGAGAAACAGTAAGAAACGGGTATTTTTATGTGGTTCTTTACCGGGATTCAGTAAATTATCGCCTTCAGTAGTCGCAATAGACCAGTTATTATGCTTACCGCTGCCATTAACGCCAGCAAAGGGTTTCTCGTGCAGCAGGCATACCAGTCCGTGACGCAGGGCAACGCGCTTCATAAATTCCATTGTCAGCTGATTATGATCAGAAGCTACGTTAGTAGTAGTAAAAATAGGTGCCAGCTCATGCTGGGCCGGAGCAACTTCGTTATGCTCCGTTTTAGCAAGCACGCCCAGCTTCCACAGCTCCTCATCCAGCTCCTTCATAAAAGCCAGGACGCGCGGCTTGATGATGCCAAAATAATGGTCTTCCATCTCCTGCCCTTTCGGAACCTTGGCTCCGAACAGTGTACGCCCCGTATATACCAGATCCTTACGCTGCTCCCACATCTCCTTATCGACGAGGAAATATTCCTGCTCCGGCCCGACAGTAGTCACAACCTTCTCGGTCGCCTGCCCGAACAGCGCCAGTATACGTCTGGCAGCCTGGTCGACACAGCACATCGAGCGCAGCAGCGGCGCTTTTTTATCCAATACTTCGCCGGTATAGGAGCAAAACGCAGTCGGGATGCATAAACAGCCATCCTTGATAAACGCATAAGAGGTAGGGTCCCAAGCAGTGTAGCCGCGGGCTTCAAAAGTAGCGCGCAGACCGCCCGAAGGAAAGCTGGAAGCATCAGGCTCGCCCTGGATCAGTTCTTTCCCGGAGAAATCCATAATAACGCGGCCGTCTGCCGTCGGAGCGATAAAGCTTTCATGCTTTTCGGCAGTAATACCGGTCATCGGCTGGAACCAATGGGTAAAATGGGTCGCGCCATGTTCCAGCGCCCAGTCTTTCATCGCATTGGCGATGATGTTGGCAATCGGCAGATCCAGCGCTTCGCCTTTTAAGACAGCGTTTTTGAAAGTCTTGTAGGTAGCCGTTGGCAAACGGTCTTTCATAACCGTTTCATTAAATACCAGGCTGCCAAACATTTTCGGTACATTGCTCATAATTTTCTCCCCCTCACTGAAACTAAACAGAATAAAACAAAAAGCAACGGCGAACTCAGGCCTTGGCCCGCAACTTCGCTGTTGCTTATGCTGTGATTATAAATCACTTTTCAGGATTTGTAAAGAGTTTTAGCAAATATTTTTCCATATTTTTATTTAAACGTTCGGATTTTTAGCATAAAAACGCCTTTTTTTACTATTTTTTATATTAAATGTTCCGAAAAATCATTGACAATGAAAAGCAAACAAGCTAAACTAACAATGTAAAAAATCCATCTACCAATATCAACACTTGCGATTTAGCAGGCGACGAGTGCCTTACATTCGCCGGCTCTACTAATAAATTTATTTAAAAGAAAGCAGGTTACAGACAATGGCAAAAATGTTGTATGAAGGCAAAGCCAAAAAAGTTTTTGAAACCGAGAACCCCAATGAAGTAATCATCTATTATAAAGATGACGCTACCGCCATGAACGGCCTCAAAAAAGGCACTATCGCAGATAAAGGCATTATGAATAATACGATCACCAGCTTTTTCTTTGACCTGCTTGCCAAGCACGGCATCCCCCATCATCAGATCAAAAAGCTCAGCGATCGTGAAGCGCTGTGTAAAAAAGTCAGTATCATCCCCATGGAAGTAGTTACCCGTAACATCGCCGCCGGCAGCCTGGCCAAAAAAATGGGCGTCGAAGAAGGCTATGTTATGAAACGCCCTATCGTAGAATTTTACTATAAAAACGACGACCTTGGCGATCCGATGATCAACGCTGATTATGCCGAAGCTTTTGGTTTGGCAACCGATGCACAGGTTGCAGAAATCAAAGCCTGCGCCCTGAAGATCAACGAAATCTTAAAAGCCTTTCTGGCTGAACGTAAAGTACGCCTGATCGACTTCAAAATGGAATTTGGCGTCGATGCAGACGGAAAAGTGATCCTCGCCGACGAGATCACACCTGATACCAGCCGCTTATGGGACTGGGATACTAACGAAAAACTCGACAAAGACCGTTTCCGCCGTGATATGGGCAGCGTCGAAGAAGCCTATCAGGAAATCATCAAAAGACTGACAGGGAAATAATTAGCATATCACAAAATAAAAAGCCGACTGCGAGGTCGGCTTTTTTGTTATATAATTATGATAAAATTAATGCCGCCTGACGAAAGCGAGGTATCTGCCATGGAAAAACAAACCTTGATCGCTCATTGCCTTACTTATCCTAATGCTGTCGAAGATTATCCCTTTGCCGATAACGATCTCACTATTATGCGCCATCCATCCGGTGGTAAATGGTTTGCCTGTATTATGCATCTTCAAGGCAAGCTCTGCATAAATCTGAAATGTGATCCTGTCAGATCCGAATTTCTGCGCCGTACTTACAAAGGCGTTTACCCGGCCTGGCATATGAACAAAGAACATTGGAACACCGTCGAAGTAAACAGTGTACCCAAAGGCGAATTATTTGCCATGATCGCCCACAGCTTTGAACTGACCGCGCCCAAAATACCAAAAGCGAAGCCCATGAGAAAAACAGAGAAATAAAAAAGCACTCACATAAGTGCTTAGAACCAAAGAAAATAGACATTGAATAAAAAAGCCTCCAATCGTAGAATAGAAACTACGATCGGAGGTTTTTCAATGTCAGGGAAAAAGGGAATGCCACGCTACAGTGAAGAAATGAAGAA